>OLGZ01000478.1_pt1 | contig 31460 bp, 50 predicted proteins | sample 1605981 | NCBI WGS metagenome assembly OLGZ01 (sample SAMN03283291) | human gut metagenome | biome: human-associated habitat; material: feces | host: Homo sapiens | place: Peru | collected 2012 | reverse complement strand
TTTTGCTTCTGTTTTCTAGATTCATCTTAGTTCCTACCACCCTTTTCCCGTCGCCTGAATAGGCAATCAACCCTTCTTCAATGTTATCATCAGTTACTGTACTGTCTGATATATCAATCAATGTCTTGCCGTTGTATATGACCTTATTAATGCTCATATAAACACTCCTATGCGATTGTTACTGTAGTTCCGCCGGCAGAATTCTCACTTTCTGCGTATGGAATCGGATTAACAGTAACCTGTGATAAATAGTTATATCCAGTATCCGGCATGATTGTCTGTGTAGCAGTGCTTGGTGTCACTGTCTTCTGCTGAGGTTTAGCACCTTCAGTCCCTGACATTGTACCTTTGATACCTAAGATAGTAACTCCATCACGAATATTAGCCGGAATGATCTTAGCTTGTTCTGCAGTCGCAATCTGAACATTGCCTGAACCATCGTGGAACCCCTGTGGAATCGTGTATACCTGTGCCTTGGTTGTGATGCTTCCTTTAACAGAACCATTGTTCCTCATAGTACCTGTTAATTTAGTACCTCTAGCGTAAGCAGTCTTTCCAGCTAGCATTTCAGCAACTGCCACAGTCGCATCACCAGAATCTACATCAAATGTACAAGTACCAGTGACCGTGGCACCGGTCTTATCATGAAATGTTAGATCCTTCAATACTTTGTCTGCTGTCGCAGTGTCACCTGTCAAGTCGATTAATGTCTTGCCACCATAGACGACCTTATTTATATGTTTAGTTTCTGCCATGTTATAATTCCTTTCCTATGTATACTGTATTGCCCCCTTCATCGTTGCTAGTCTCGAAGAAGGGGATTTTTTTAACCATTACATCTTTATTGAGAAGTTTATTTTTTGTCTTAAGCTGCTGAGCTATATCTTTAGGTGTTACTGTATAAGCACCAGTATAGACATCAGCATTCTTTATGCCCTGATAGTTTTTTATATCAAGTCTGAACTCTTCAGAACATATCTTCATATCAGTACGAAAAGACATATCTCTTATGACAAATCTAAGAGGTATGTCTTTTGACTTGAATTCTAGTTTAAGGCGCACATCAGATCACTCCGTCTTTTAATATTCTTTCAACATATGTAGTGATGATATTAGATGCAACTGCTTCTCCATCAGCCGTAATCGCACGCAGCTGAATCTCAGCCTGATGTTTTTCTTTAAGCTTCAGAGTATCCTCCTGTGACAGATGTACTTCTATCTTGTCACCGCTTAGGCTGCTGCATTCTATCTGTCTATCAATAATAATTCTATTGTCTTGCATGATAGTGAAGTAGGCATACTGGAGAGTATTCACTTCAAATGGAAGTGTACATATTAATGTGGCAGTAGTACCTCTAATCATATGCATCGCCTCCTATCTGAGCATCATGTGGCTACCTGAGAGCCATGTTCCTTTAGGAACAGTGCAATTCTTCATAGAGAATACACTGAAACCGTTTTTGTTTCTATCATACTTGAACATGATCGGGCAGTCTGGACTAACAAAAATATTGAACATAAATGCAGTATGCATCGCTAGAACAGAACGCATTGTTGAATCATTACCGAACTTTTCACCATCGGCGCCACCAGTCATGTTCCATGCACTGGTGAGTGTGCCATACCAGCAGAATTCTATATAAGTGTCATTCCATCTAGCCTCTAACGTAATGCCATTCTTGACGTCAATAGTATCTTTATGCGTTACTGCTCGTCCAGTTGCTATTTCATTGTATTTTGTCTTTAAATCAGCAAGTTCATTATCGAATCTTTCTTGTGACCCGGTCGAAGTAACGTAGCCACAATACCACGAATCCCCTCTTGTATCATTCACGTCATTCTGTACTAGAGATGTAATTCCTTTGCGGACATGAATTATAGCAACAAAGAGCTGATAGATGGAATCAGTCCTTTTTGGGGAAGGCCATTTCCCATCAGTACCTCCCTTTATAACTTTCAAGGATACTCTTCTTTCGGATGCATTGAATTCTAGTGAAATTGCATCATATCTATCATAGGTGCCTTCAGAACTATCGATATTAAGTGTATTCTCTTCAGAAGAAGGGAAGAAAGCACCTCTAATAAAGGCATTTCCTGAACTCACTGTAATCTGCATACTGTTGTTAGCCTGTACATGAAAATCATCTGTTGAGCAGATGCCATCTGTAAATAATTCGCTCAGCATTTTACGCCACGATGCTGCAGACATCTTTCTATCTCCATTCAGTGAGTCAAATGGATAGCCATATTCATCTGTAATTGTATCAGCCATTAAATATTATCACTCCAATCTATCGTTGACGGAAGAGGTGTACCAAACGTAGGCACTGCCTTCATTACTCCATGCTCGTATACCTCATTAACCTCCGTCACTCTATCATTTGAGGTCATTCCCCAATATTCAAACCTATTTGTGACTATATCGCCAAGATCATAATCAGAAGGATAGTTATAATTCCCTCTGATCTTATCTTCCTTCTCTAATGTTTCAGCAAGCATATTGCTGTTAAGCGTTGTGTTTCCTCTTTCAATGAGTGCATTCTTATATGCAAGGTCGCTGATGTTTTCTTTTGAAATATCAGACCCATTGATGAAAATCTCTCTTCTATCTAGTCCGGATGCAGATGTACTGCCTGTTATCTCTATCTGTCTAGCTGAGCCTTCACCCTGACCGCCTACATAGCACACATTCGCGTATGTCTTCGAGTTGGCACTGTATGTCGCTTTTTCAATATCTCCGTTCTTCTGTGAGAAGATGACACGTGATATATCATACTGGCTATCGGATCTATCAACACCCTTGTATGTTTCGAATATCCATTTCTTTTCATCGAAGTCAGGCCTTAAACGAAAACCTATATCTGAAGCCTGAGAAAGCTTCTCTATGTACGTAAGTATATTTTTATAGGTTGCCTGATAAGTGATTCTTTCAGTATATCCATTATCAGGGCCTAACATTACTCCTGGAATTGCTGCCTTTGATACAAGTTCTCTCATAGAGGTTTCTACACGGCCATTAAAGTTGTATGTTCCCTTAATGATTCTTCTATAAAAATAAGATGATGCGAATCTTCCTTTGACGGTAATCTCTTTCTTCGATTTCTCATAAGATATTGTAATACTCTCAATGATTCCGCATTCCTTCTTGCCCTTCAGATAGAAAAGATTCTCAAGTTTCAGCAGCTGCACATTATATGCAGTCACTGGAACATGTGCCTCAAATTCACCACATGAGTTATATTTACGCATCCACTGGAGAGAGAAAACATTTTCAATCTGACCTAGAAAGTTCATATTTCCATCATAGATTCTTATGATCATAAATTAGGCCTCCACATAGTTTCTTTTAAATGAAATTGATAAAGCCATATTCTCTGCCCCTGATTCTGCAGTATATCCTATATGATTAATTCCCGGCTGCAGTCTTATAAAGTCTGCAGATGTAGGAAGATACATATTTACTTCTTCTTTTTTTCTATCCTTTAAAAGATAGACATGACAATCATCTACAAGGGTTGTGATAATAAGCTTCTGACCGCTTTCTAATGTAAAATCCTTTTTACCAGAAATGCCTACAGTCATGTGCTCACCTGATTCCTGGATTGAAATCGAAGGATTTAAGACACTTCCTATAGCCTCAATAGTAATGGTCATGCCAGTTTCAGAACCGTTCTGATTATCTATCTCTAGATTCTGTACTATTTCTATTCTTGATATTTCCTCCGTTGTGAACTCATGAGGAAACTCAAATAGTGGAATGACTGTTGACATTGCAATACTGTTGTCTTCTATATCCGTAAAATAGGGATTCGCACATATCAGTGATATCTGATGAGTGCGTTTATAGAATGTGCCATCCGTTCCTGTTACCTTTTCTACAGTGTAGTCAATCTTTCTCTTATGAACACCATCATCATATTCAAGCGTGCCATCAAGAGAGAAAAGCCTGTCAAGCATCTCTCTATGATTGGCATAGCGCTCATTATCAACAACTTCTAACACGATGTTTCTGTACTTCATTGTGCGTCCTAATATTGATGCACCATCAGAATTACCATTCTCCTGTAGATTGACTGTATATGTTGAGCCATATAATCCATCACAGTCTGTAATTAAAAAAGGAGACAGTGATGTCTCAGTGAAGATTATTGAATATCCATTTGAATTAGTACAGGTGATTGTTCTATATTCCTTTTCTCCCAAGAATCATCACGCTCCTTTCAGTCTCTGAATCAATTCTCTATTTGCATTTCTTGTCTGTCTTGATACTTCTGAAGGATCTACAGCATCAGGCGCTGTAATATTGATAGTCTGATAGATATCACCTTTTCTATCTTCAGTATGCGGTTTTTCAAATCCTTCATTGATTAGCTGCATCTTGACTTCTCTTACAGCACTGAATGTCATTGCGGCACCAAAGCTGTCAGATTTATTGAATTCATCAATAAGCGAATCATTGAATGCTGCTATATCCTTTCTGACGGTATCAAATGAACCTAGAATTCCGACACCAATACCTTCACCGATGAATCTGCCGACCATATCCCTCATGATCCTAGAAGGAGAGTGGATACCAAGGAATCCCTTGAAGCTTTTGACGATGCCGCCGGCAAAGTCTCCAATCTTCTTAGTAATCCATGCACCCATGCTCCATATACCCTTCCAGATACCTTCGACAATATTCTTTCCGATTGATAGCATCTTTGAAGGAAGCGAAGCAAGTGCTTTTACAATGATTTCAAAAATCTTTTTAGCAGCACCGCCAAGTGAGCCAAATAATGATTTAATACCATTAATCAAGCCATGAATACCTTTGCCACCTAATGAGCCAAGTTTTTCAGGTAATAGCATGATATTAATCAATACAGTATCTAGTGCTCCTTTGCCAGTACTCTTTAAGAATCCGAATAGTGCCTTGATTCCATTTCCAAGGCCTGTAATTGCCATCTTTCCAAGATTAATCCAGTTGAATGCGCTCCATACATCCACGATTGCTGTAATGATCTTCGGAATATTGACAATGAGTGTCGGTATTGCCTGGATGATTCCTAAAGCAAGCTTAGCAATCAGCTTCAGACCACACATGAGAATCGTAGGCCCATTATCATTAATGATATTTGCGAATGTGCTGATAATTGTTGGAATTTTCGCAATCATGACAGGAAGTGCAGATACAACCCCATCTGCCAACTTGTTCAGCATTTCAAAGCCACTCTTTATAAATTGTGGCGCTTGTGAAGCAATCTGTGTTGCAAATTTCTGAACTGCATCAAGGATTCCTGGCATGTTATTAAGCGCATCAGTAACAACCGCATAACAACTCTTTGTAATATTCAACAGCATTGGAATAAGGTTGTTGCCAACGAATATTCCTAGTGAACTGATTAAATTTTTAACAGAACTCTTGATATTTTGACCCGTTGACATAGCTCCCAAAAAGTCCTGTACTGCCGCCTTGACCATGCCAAAAGAACCAGTGAGAGTAGTACTTGCTTCTTCTGCAGTCGTTCCGCTGATTTTCATATGGTCCTGTACTACAGAGATTGCATTCGCAATATTACTAAATGACATATCGCCGTCTTTGACTGATACATTTAGTTTTTCCTGGGAATCCTTATATGTAGACGCATCTTTTATAAGTCTTGCCATTTCTGTCTTGGTTCCGCCATACCCTAACTTTAGATTGTCTAGCATTGTATAATTTTGTTTTGCGAAACCCTGATAAGCATTCTGTATATCCTGTAGATCAGTCCCCATTTTGTTTGCGTTGTCGGACATGTCAACCATTGCCCTTTTCGCAATTTCCGCTGCCTTGGCAGTATTTCCACCGCATGAAGATACAAGTGAAGCTGCAAATGATGTGGTCTGTTCCATATAGGTATTTGCTGAAACACCTGCATCCCTAAATGCTGTCTGTGCTGCTTTTTTAATCACATTTGCACTATTGCCAAAGAGCGTCTCAACGCCTCCTATGGACTGCTGGAGTGCGCCTCCTTCTGTCAGCGAGGCGCTGAGAAACTTTCCTATTCCGGCAATTGTTATAGCACCCTTGATTTTAGAGATGAGCATGCTTCCGAAGGTGCTGCCACTATTGTCTGCCTGTTCCTCAAGAGGTTTCCCCATGACCTCCTGGATTGATGCCTTAATGCCCTGAGCAGATGGAACAATCTGCACATAGGCCTTACCTAAATCAGTTCCATTCTGTTTTGCCATTTAAGCGCCTCCTTTCTTTATGATCTGCATTCTTGCTTTTTCAAACTCTTCTGCGTTATTAAAGCCTTTAGCTGGCTTTTTCTTTACAGGATTCATCAGCTTTTCATATATTGATTCAGGACGATTTCTATTTTTCTGTGCTTCTTTAGTCTTAGACCAGGCAAGAAGTGCCAGATAATCAACAGCGAGTGCACTTAGTATAGTTTGAGTATCTATATTCTGTTCTTCCATTGCCATTTTTAGTCTTGAATCATTTCGTAATCCGCTGACAAGAACATAGATGTAAGAAGGCTTGTAAGACATATAGTCATATATGTGATATGTTTCAGCTAAATCACATATAATCTGATGCTTATAACCTCGCAAAAGGTTTGCGAGGATTACGAGTTTTTTAAGTCAGTACCATCATCAATTTTGACCGACATCATGTCATTCATTTCATGCTGCATTCTCTTGAGAGAAAGAAAGCCGTCCTTTCTTCTGCAGTGTTCTTTCAGTGCTCTATAACCTTCATCACCAATCATATATTTAATTAAATCCGGCATTCCGAGCCCTGTTTCAGCAATATTGTTGACTTTTTCAATGAAGTCATAATCATCCATAAGACGCTTATCGACTTCGAACACAAACCCTGATGCAGTTGTGCCTTTGATTTTCTCTTCCATCTGTTATGCTCCTTTTTTCATGATATATTCCTTATGATATGATCCGTTTCCATCAGGTCTTGCCTTGAATGTGCAGTCATACCCTACAGCATCATCATCTTTGTATGTAACTTCGCCAACTTCTGTAAGCTTGCATGCTGGAACAACAATTCTTTTCAATACTGTTCCTTCTGCAAGAATCATATCAATCACAAGTACTCTATATCCCCTTGTGTTGGCTTTTACATCTACAGTAACTCCTGTTTCAATATCACCGGTTACTTGTTTCTGTCCAAAGACTTCCTTCAATACATCAACATTTAATGATTCAATCAATGTAAGACTGAATTCATCTGAAAAGTCCTTATCAACATCAAGTACAGTGTCTCCACCCCATGCAGTGATTGAATCGCTTGAAGAAGATGCCTTATTCTTGACACCATCATCAGAGCAGTATCCAAGTGATTTGAATGCTTTATCAAGGTCTGCAGTTGCACTCGTTGGTAAAGTAGTACCGTCAGGTGCCGACCAAACAGCGCCTCCAATCTTAGGCTTGCCTGTTGTTACATTTGATGCATCTACATTTGCCATATCATTTCCTCCTTATAATTAAAAAACCAGGTCATATACTGCCTGGTATCTGTAATGCTTTGTACTTGTATCGGTATAGTTATAATCGCTGTTATGTCTGCTTGCAGAGATTCTTGGGCATTCTGCAGCATTATCCATTGCTTCTTTTACCTTCTCATTAAGAAGGGCAGCATCATAAAGCGAAGAACCGTACGACTGTATTGCAAGAGTTGCATGCCTGATGAAATTATCAGTATATCCTCCTGTTTTTTCGACAACAATAAAAGTATCCTGAGATGCATCATCATACTGTGCATAGCAGGATACTCCTGTCTTCTTCTGAAGATAATCAATGATATAAGTTTCTATGATCATGTCTATTTACCTCTTGCAGAACCGAGCGCCTTAAGAAGCGTATTGTGCTTCCTTTCAGAATAGTATGCATGTGGTGTAGCAGGGCTTACCTTCACAAAGCAGCGGTCCTTGTTGGCTTTTACTTCCATCGCATACTCTTCTCCAGCCGCTTTCTGTACTCTTTCTCCATATGCAGAAACGATTTTCTGCATTTTAGAGCCACTTAGCAGCTGCCTTACGCCCTCTTTATTCAGTTCGAATTTATAATGATTACTCATATCTTTCCACCACTACTTTCTTATTCCATCGAAGAGGTATGTTCTCTTCAATCCCCTCTACTGGTTCACCTACCGTCTTCCATGTCTTGCCATAGAATTCTACTTTAGTGTCTGTCCAGTCATGCATATCACCTTTTGGGATGGCAAGATTATACTGAGTCTTAGCAATAGATACGTTCTGATTAGATGATAATTCAGAACTGCTGACTGGCGCTACAAGAACATCATCCACCTGTTCTGGAATATATTTATAATGCATATGCCCAAACGCATCACTGCCAGTAGGCTTCTTCTGATATACAGTTATCGTGATTCCTTTAAGTCTCATATATTTCCATTGCTCCATATCTCTGCTTGATGATACCCATTCGTTTCAGCTCGTTTCTTAAATAATAAAGATCATCGCCTGGATTAACATATGTACCACTGAATGTATAACCTAACGCTGACTGTGAGAACTGCTCAAGCGGCATATCCTGGTCATCATCTTTGGACATTACACGATGAACGCATGCTAAAACAACCATTTTTGCAACATTTGCCTTATCATCAGATGAACTGATCACAGCGCCCAGGTTCATATTCCTTTTATTTGCCTCCTCTCGTAAAAGAGAGGAAGCAAGTTCAATGAGCATCAATAAGCGCTTATGCTGTTCGTTATTTAGAGCGGTGTTATAGACCTTTTCATAATCTTCTACTGATGCATAGATATCCATCTACATCACCTTATACATGTTTTCTAACAAATACAGTAGTAGGCTTTGAAACCTTATATCCGTATACATTTCTACCCTGAACGGCACACGCACCGATATGTTTGCCATCAGCAAGATCATTTACTGAAACTGGAACGGCCCAATCATCTACGTAGTGGCAGAAGATTCTATTGCCTAGAATGAAGTCTACCTTATCATCTGATAAGTTATCTACTTCATAAATATTAATTCCGCCGATTCTGCCTACTACACCTTCCTGTACCACCTGGTCACCTAAGTTAGAAGGCTTAATGAATTCCGGACACTGTAATAATACTCCGTACGCATCAGGAGTGACTGTGAGCCACATTTCTGATGTTTTGACATGTGCCTTTCTTGCCTGTGTTCTAGCATCGATTACAGCCTTGTAAACAGTTTCTGGTGTTAATGCTGCAGTGTCCTTGATTGCAGTACATTCAAGTAAGGCGTTTCCTAAGTTAGTGTCAGTCTCAACAGCCATTGAATAACCGGCTGAATCTAATCTTTCCGCAACTAGATTATCTGGAACTGCTGCAGCTGTATGCTTGTCAATCAATTCGTTTACAGAGGCGTCATGATCAATAGGAAGTGTGATATAAGAAGTAGTAGATGTAGTTAAATCAGTTCCGTTTGTCTTATCATAATCCTTTACTTCTACTTCTGTATCTCTTACAGGGATTTTTACAGCGCCTGCTGTAGGTGTACCATCATAGTTTCTATTGAATAGTTTAGCGAATACTGATGTCTTTCTCTGTTTAGCCAATACAAGGCTTGAATATCTTTCCTGTAATTCTGGATTCTGTGCCATATGTATGTTCTCCTTTTAATTTTATAATTTTAAGTCTGGATTCATTTCTCTGAACTTCTTTTCGACACCGGACATCTCGCCACCAAGCTGATTGTTTGCGGTAGGTGATGTTGGTTCAGGTGCTTTTGTATGAGGCTCATTGCTAGGCTTTGGGAATAATTCAGCAAGGGCCTTTGCAGATTCATTGAGTTCTTCTTCAGTCTCTCCTTTTAGGAACTGTGCAGCTGAGGAAGGAAGCTTATTATCTGCAGCCACCTTACTAAGAAGTTCTTTTCTATTGAATCCTGCCACCTGCTGCTTTAATGATGTATTTTCATCTTTTAGGCTTTTCAATTCTTCAGAATTAGAAGTTGAATAAGTATCCTTGAGTGCCTGTACATCATCAGGTGACATATATCCTTCATATTTTTTCTTTTCTCTAGCTAGTCTTTCTTTGATTGCATCATCAAATTCTTCCTGTGTGTTGATTGGTGTAAAACTCATATATATTCTCCTATTTCTCCGTATAGTTACGTAATTTTTAAATAAGTACTTTCTGTTTCTTTCTTGCCTTCTTGAGAGAGCACTGCCAGTGTGCCAGCACTACTGATTCAAGAAGAGAAATGTCAACCCCTTCAATGATTGACTTGTATCCGAATCCCCCGTTTGTTCCAATAGCACGCTTTTCACAGTTGGATACGCACTGTGAAAGCGATGGCTGACCAAAATGGCATATTTTTGAAGCATACAGAGCCTTTTCAAATGAAGCGCCTGCCGCAATGATATCTGCAGTCTTTGGCATGATCACCTTTAATTTGATGCCGGTCTCTTTAAGCTCATTTATAAGCATCTGCTGACCGTTCGCACCGTCTACTGTAACCATGGCAATATCAGCCTGTCTAAGAAAATCAATAATCCATCCGTTTCCTTTACGGATTGACTTGCATCCAATGACATCAACTAGTATATTGTCATCTTTTGTTTTGACTGCGACCGACATAGAAACATTACTGCCATCGTGACCGTACTTAATACCAACAAAGAGAGGACCTTTAAACTCTGGAATAGTCTCTACTTTCAGAGCGTTCCACTCATTTTCTGATATTGCGGATTTCTGGTTATACTGAAGCCATAGACCGAATCGCTGTATATTGAAGTCAATTTCATCACTTGAATCTTCAGCTGCAACAGAACGCTCCTTCAGTGTCTGACCTAGTGAGGGGTTTGTCTCATACCATATATCCCTGTCTTTTACATCGGACATATGTTCAACAGACCATTCAGCCCATCCGCTTGTATCAGAACCCCCTGAAAGGCATTCCCTTCTCAGATTAACAAATACAGTACCTGAAGATACTGCAGTTGGTGGAGTACCACACATAAGTGTCTGAGGGTTCTCTGATGAAGTAACTACATACTGAAGCGCTGACTGCTGGTCTTCAGTGTATTCCTGAGCCTCATCCACAACGAGAAGGTCAAAGCCTTCACCGAGTCCTCCCTTTGATGATCTTGTTCTGAAGGAAGCACTTCCTCCACCTTCATCAAGGATTCTTATTGTCTCCAGTCCGAACTGGGCTGTAGCTGTATAGGACTTTTCATAGGTCTTTTCCTTATCTGCTCTCTTTACCTCAGTATAATCATTCTCATCAAGCATCTGCTTAAGCTTCTCCCACGAAGCATGCGATGTAGTTGTACGGTGTGCTGTATGTAGAATCTTTTCCCCATGCAGCAGACCCCACAATTCTCTCATGACAAGGATTTCAGACTTCCCGTTACGTCTCGGTATTGAATATCCGTATTTTATATGAACCCATTGACCATCATCATCAACAGCCATTATGTCCATCATCTGTATTTCCTGCCATTCCATCGCATTACGTGTGGTATTGTTGTATAGTTCTATAGCTTCATTCCCTCGTGTGCTCTTATAGGGGATAATGTAACTATTCGTAGGAGTCTGTCTGCCTATCTTATTAGACATGTGCCTTTAACCTCCTACTTTTGTGTAATTAAAAAGGTGTCACAATCAATTGACACCACCTCCGTTTTTTCTTGAATAATTGGTGATGTTGCTGTATACTTTGTGTAAAGAGGTAAACACTAACGTGGGTCACTTGGTCCGCGGGAGAGTTTACCTCTTTTTTATATATCTCAATACAATAAGCAACGAATCTTCATCCTTAACAATTATATCTGTGCTGTTCTTTAAACGTCTAGGAAGCCTTTGTATAATTGTGTTGATTAGTTCTTGATGCGTTAATTCACTTCCTGTCAAATCTAATACAATTCCTCCTTCTTCATTTCCTAATTGGGAAACAGCTTTCTTTAGCCTTTTATCAATAGCATTTTTTGTTTTTGGATTCTTATATTCCCAATATTTTCCGTTCCAAAATGCATCTGGTGTTTCTACATGATCCATGTTTACATCTTTCAATGCTTTAATATCACCGCCAAATGTTTTATATAACCATTTTGTAGTTTTTTTTATCTTCATCTAATACTCCTTCCTCAAAAGTTAAATTTCCTTTTCCTGGTGTTGCTTCGCTCAAATAAATTTTAGTTACATCTGTTATGTTATTGGGTAAATTTAATTTTATTTCTTCCTCAATCTTTGAAGGCGTATTTAATTCGATGATTTCTTTTGAATGGACATCTTGAACTTCCCCATTGCCGTTACTTGGGTCATAGATGACTTGGCATCTGCAATTAGCATGTCTCCTGAATACGTCATTCCCTGTGTCTTTGACATCCTCATAATCATATGTACCTGCAAGGCCTCTGCACCACGGGCAACATCCAAAGGATGCTCTTCTTACAATAACAGGCTTATAACCCATATTGTAGTGAAGGCCTGCATTGACTCTAACACCTTCATCTACAATTGATAATGCATTAGTTATAACAGGCTCATTTAGATATTTTTTTTCATCATCAAAATAGTCTGCATCAGATACCTTTTTAATGAGCCCTAATGTCTTATTTGCGTTATATGAAGGTTTTCTTGCTTTAGCATTTATACCTGCCTTTTTATTCATGACATCCATCGCACCACATACATAAGATGAAATAAGTCCATAGTTATTCTCTAATGTAGGGTTAAGTATTGCACTTGCAATATCGTAGTACATCTTTCCATCAGGAAGAACATCTGAAGAGAGATTCTTCATATATGCTTCAGCTAGAATCTTTCCGACTTCTTCTGCATATTCCATTGCCTTGAGATAATCACAATTTTTGCTTTTAATGGCTAATAATAGTTTTCTTACCTTCTCAGACTTTTGATAACTTAAAGTGAAGCTTTTATTTATTTTTCTGAGCAGTTCTTTGGATACATCACTGTTCATCTTCTTCACCATCATCTACATCTATGTCTAAAGGCTTTTGATAAGCAGGAGTACTATCATTAGAAGACCTGATACCTGTTAGATCCTCAAGCGTACTCTTATCAAAGTAGTTAGAAATTGCTGTATTAATTTTTGATACGCCATCACCAATACCTGAAAGCATAGTTGCATCAACATCAAACGCTGGCTTCCATCGTACGGCGATATTTGCAAATTCAGTACGCTTATATGACTTATTGTCCTCAACACATTTAGCCAGATATCCTGTATTAATGATGCCTACACTGAATGTATCCTGTGCACTCTTTGCCATCAGTCTAAGGCTTTCATGTGATGCTTTAATTCCTTCAGCACTGGATGGATTCTCTGTAGTGAATCCTAGATCATCCAACGTGAGCCCTGTCTCTCCAGCAAACATAGAAGCAAGAGTCTTGAGCACATCATTGTATGGTGACATTGACTGCTGATTGAACTGCCCTACTGTCGGAGCACCGCCGTCAGAATCCTTTGTAAATGCAAGCATTGAGGACATTGTAGCGCCCCACTTGTCAAACTGTTCCACTTCATCATCTAGCCCAACAACATACTTCTGAGGGAATGAGTAGAACATGGAGCTTACACTCATAAGTCTCAATGCTTCCTTAGCATCATCTACATACTTTATAAGCGACTTTGATATGAGACTTCGACCAAACGGCCTAGTAGCATCCGGATTATAGATAACAGGCACTAGAAGCGGATAAGGCGCTATATTAACCATATCCATTGAGGGGTCATGCTCACCTTTAATGTAGAAGGTTGTTGAATCTGAGGTAAAATAGGCTTCTACTAGCGGTTCACCTAGTTCAGTATCTCTTTCAAGTACTGCATATCCTTCAGTAAGCATCATAGTAGATGTATCTAGTATGCCTGTGGCATTGGAGCCGTCTATTACCTGGAGTCTAGCGCTGCCATCATCATTCTTTGATATATATACAAAGTCACATGAAGAGATGATTGCGCCCTTGAACATCTGATCAAAGAGCACATCCCTATTATTCATTCTGAAGATCTTATCAAGGTTCATGATATCGTCTTCGCTGAATCCATTGAACTGTAGACGGTTGGATAATGTATCAACAGCCTTTGGAATCCATCCTACCTTCTTGCTTATGCTTCTCAGCTTTTCAGGAAGGGTGTTGGTCTGATAAGGGTCCATCTTGTCCTTCATGTCATAATACTTATAACATTCAAGTACCTTTGTTCTCTTGTGTGAAAGCTTCGCTCTCAAGTATTCAATTCCTTTATAATTCATATCTTTTTTACCTGTTTTTTTCCTTTCTGAGAGGCCTTTGAAGTGATTTAGAATTAGTGCCCAAGATTTTCAAAACCCTTGTCAGCGAGAAATTCACGTAGTACAAGTGCTTCTATGTCTTCAGGACTTAGAGGGTCATATAGCCCTTATTTTTAGCAGCAAAAAAGACCATCAATAAAAATGGTCTTAAGATGCTTTATATGTAGTCCAATCTACCTTATGAGGAAGATCGTCGTTCATTATCTGACTGTCTCTCTTTACTTCTATTCGTCTGAAAAGCTTGTCACTCTTTTCACGGTTACAAATCCAATGTGCAAGCTGAAGATTATCCATGTCGCTCGGATGACCTCCTTTAGCTACTGGAATAATATGGTCTATACATGGAGACATAGGGTGAGGATACTTCTTGGTGAAGTCAACAGGCTTACCGCATATACCGCATACTGTCTGTGTAGCAAGTATCTTTTTCTTATTAATAAGAAACTGTCTTCTATGACCAGCGTTATCCTGGTCAGGTCTGTATCCTCTACTCATGATGTTTCCTTTTGTTCTTTTCTAGTGCTTTAGTAGACTTATGTTTAGCATCTATATGCTTGCTGAAGTACACGTCAACATGTTCACGTCCGCAGATCATGCAGCGATAGAACACAATCTTCTTATCACAATGACGTTCATCATCATACTTAATCTCGTAATGATCCTCATAAAACTGATGCCAGTGACCTCTCATTCCCTGTGCCATATTTAATCCTCACAAAATAAAAAGCGCTACTATGAGCGCTTTGGAATTATAGTTCTCTCTCAAACTATTTCTACATTTTAACTATATAATGCTGATAACATGACATTCAACTACATAAACTATCATTTCCACTCATTTTCACGCATTTATGTGCATTTATGTGCATTTTCTAACTCACTTAATGCATCTCTTAACATTTTCCAGACGTGGTGAGCTGAATAATTCATTTCATCTGCTACCTGTTCAATAGTCATGCCGTCAAGATAGCGATAGCATAATATGCATCTATGCTTAGTATCTTTAATTGAATAGACAAGATTTCTAGTCTCATCCATCTCTTTAATGAGTTCATCCTTTTCAAGAATCAAATCCTGTTTAGTCTTAGGAATACCAGTAGAGCCATAAGAAGAATAACTAATAGCTTTAACATTTACTAATCTATTTTCTAAGTATTCAACTCGCTCTTTTAGAAATCTATAATTTTCTAGTTGCTCTTTGACTCTACTCATTTGATTCCTCCTGATGATCATCTAATATAATTTCTTTGAATATTGCTTATAAAATTAAATCCATCTGTTAATCCTTCATTAACTATAGTTATAAATGTATCTTTTGTTTGCAGCTTTAACCTGTAGAAGTTTTTGGTCTTTCCTGCATATATCTTATAAGGACCGGTATGCTTAATCATTACTATATCTTTAGTATCATACTTTTTGTTTTCGAATTCAATTACTCCATCAAAATCCTTATCAATATTGAATTCATTTAGATAGTTAAGTCTCTTGAATGCAAGAGTATCATCAAGATATCTTTCTTCAAATATCTTGTCATCATTAAAATAGAAAGATATGCATTTGCTATACTTGTATCCTCTCCTAGTTTCAAGTCTATATGTTACGTTATCTAAATTGATAAGAGAAAAGTATCTTCTCATCTTAAAATAATCGCTTCTTTTTTCTGGACATTTAAATAATGACCACACTTCAATGAACCTTGACACTGATCACTCCTCCTACAACCACACATCTGCAACGATTCCTGTAATCCAATAAGTGACGACTGCATGCGAAATATAAAGATACTTATCTTTGCATTCATAGAATCTTTCTTTAAGTACTTCTAATTCGGTTTTATTTTGTGCATGTAGTTTGAAGATGTATCCACTTTTATAAAAGTAGGTAATTGCATATTTAAAAAGTAAGTTCAACTTTATCACCGTCTTTCTTCCATTCATCTAATGTTTTGGCTTCTAAATCTCTTGGAGCTGCTTTAGAAACATCATAATACGGTTCATATTTCAATTTGAAATTATTCAATGTTGAAATGCCTAAAGCTACATTACACACTTTATTCATTTCACATTTACTACAGTTTCTTGTTGTCTCTAGTGTATATGTACAATGATTAATCAATCCCTTAAGTGCTACATATTCATCTAGATCATCTGTTATAATCATTGTTTTGACTCCTCCTGTGCTAGCAAGTTGTAGAACAGTACCATTGCTTTTGTTTCTCTATTTGAGGTATTAATGTCAGTATAGTAAAGTTTACATATTTCATATAACTCACGTGCATTACGCTTATCTACATATTTCTTCCAATCCACTAAACCATCTGTAGCATCTTCAATTGCCATAAATAAAGCATGTCTAGTATCAATAATATCATTATCGTATGCTTTGACACATCTACTCAGTTCTTCAATTTCTTCTTCTCTAGCTCTTAACAAAACCTGAGCACCACCAATAGATTCAAGAAAATCGCAGTATTTTTCAAGTGCTTCTAAGTATTCTTCCTCTTCATCCTGGTAAAACACAACGGTGCATCCGTCTGACCCATTTCTATCAGGATCATGGATATAATCTTCTATTTTGGGTCTTTTATACATTTTATTAGATCCTCCACACAATTATGTTTGCATGCCTCACAATTTGATGAACATTCCTTTGTGATAAGTTTTTGACGTGTTGGTTTATAGTTATTCAAAATATCTTGAATTGATGCATACTCTCCTTCATACTCTTCACATTTTAGAAATTCAGATAAGTCTTTAACAAAAATCACACCATATTCATAACTAGCAGCATAATTAAATCCAGCCTTTTTAGCGAATTTAAGAAGTTCATATAAACTTTTAGTTAATTTAACAAGCTCATTACATTTTTTTTCACTGTTCATTTTCAAGCACCTCACAATTACTTAACAAGTTATCAATATTAACAGGAGCAATATCTTCCCACTTTATGAATTCAAACAGTTTATTGAACATGGGAATAAAATAATAATCATCATCACAGTCCCATAAATCATTCATTTTATGTGGTTGAGAACAAAATATTATCAAATCACCATCTCTATCTCTAGCAATATATTCATAGCATTCGTTATATAGCCATTCTAAAATGCTGTGTTCGAATTTAGGCAACACGATTACATCTTTCTTTTCTGATAGTAACCAGTTCCATCGTTTCCTTCTACAATTTCCATGAAATAAGCAATTGTTACAATAATAACCAACACACTCTAAAACTTTATGTGTTCCAATTTCCACACCGAATGCAGAACCATCTCTTTCGAGCATCTCTTCTTTGAAATCTTCAATATTTAACATTTATAATCACTCCCATTTCATATACATACATTCAAGCGGAATATCTTCAGCCTGTTCTAGAATACATTCTCTGATGGAATCCAACGCATTTAGAGCACTGGACATTGTTCCCCAGCCATTGCTGGGCAGCAACTCTGTATATTCATCAGAATTATATGCTATTTCTTTAATTCCTTTATCTATATGTTCCATCACATAATCACATCTATAATATTCACTACTTTTAAAATTCCAATCCATACAGGCTCTAAATAGCTTTCCTAGATTGTAAGTAGGAGAAGAATAATCAGGGTATGCAATCTCTGCATATTTATTGCATCCTTCAACCTTTACATAAATACCAATGCTATAACTCATATAATCACCTTCCTGAAACAAACATATTGTCTAAATGATATTCTTTTATTTTCTTATACTTTTCTATCTCTTTTTCTTCTAATTCCACATTGAAAGAATCTAGAATCTTAACAATTATCTTCTGTACTTCTAGGCTTCTATGAACCTTTACTTTAAAGCTGTCAAATATCTCTGGTTTAATATTTAACCCTGTTTGATATCTGGTTAAAAAGTCAGGCATAGACATTTTAAGCACATAATACAGATATCTAGGTTCTACTTTATCTTTATCAATCTCAAACACTCCATATTTAGAGTCTACCTTTGTGTCATCATCAAGATAGATCATCTGTCCTTTTGTAGCACTTAACTGTATTAGAATAGAGCCTTTCTTATAGGCCTTGTTTTTCTTGCTTCTTTCAATTGTTGCTATGTCTAAGAGATTAACAACGTGATTATCCTTCAATTCTTCTTTAGACTTCTCTAAAAAGTCATTTGCAGCGTTAAGCATATTTGTATATGAATGCTTCTTACTATTCTCTAATTGACTGATAAGCTTGTTTTTCTCTATCTCATAACTTTGAGGGCCTCTCAAGTCCTTCAGCATTGCCACGAATTCTTTTTCGGTGGCTTCTATTTCAGTTTCAATCTGTACTAGTTCACTTACTACTTGCGCTAGATCAACAGGCTCTTTTTCTTCTGATGTATCAACGTAACGAGGGATATTAAGGTTGTAGTCATTCTTTTTGATTTCTTCCAGTGAAGCGACATGGCTGAACTTATCAATGTCTTTTCTAAGTGAATATGCTGATTTAATTTTTTCTATCTGGTCATCATTCAAATAGTTCTGCTTGCCTTCTTTTATAAAGTCATTGGAGGCGTCTATAAATAAAATATTCTTATCATTTCTTGCCTTCTTGAAAATCAACACGCAAACAGGTATCTGAGTATTCAGGAATAAATTACTAGGAAGTCCAATGACTGCATCAAGCAGATTATCATCAATCAGCAGTTTCCTAATATCTCCCTCTTTTGAACCTCTGAACAATACCCCGTGAGGCAGAATAAAGAATGCTGAGCCGTTTTCTTTTAGATGTGATAAACCATGCAGCACAAACGCATAGTCGGCCTTACTTTTAGGTGGAATACCATAATTAGAAAATCTAGCATCATACTTATAATTATCAACATTATCAAACTTAAGAGAATAAGGAGGATTGCTGATAACTACATCAGCTTTAAACTCATTATCAGTATCCTCTACCACTTCTATATCACTAAACTCACCATTATTCGTAAGTTTATAGACTTTCTGGAATTGATTAGTTAAGACATCACCATGCTTAACATATGCGTTTATTCCTCTTATTGATAGATTGAATAAGAGAAGCATTACAGAGTTGTCTGATAACTCCTCTAGATAAAATATACTGTTTCGGTGTTCTTTCCACGCTGAAATAGTTAATCCCCCAATTCCGCAGCATTCATCGTAAATAGTTTCCGACTGTTGGGGAATTAATCTATTAACTAAATCACATAAGCAATGAGGAGTATAGTCCTGTTTGAGATTGCTTCTGTTTGCCTGTTCTTCCTGAAAGTAATTTGTGAACCAATCGTAATCTAGATTATTCTCTATCTCTAGAAATCTTTTAAATATCTTGAGTCGCTTATCTTTATCAAAAAGAATGCCTTTAAGTGCTCCATGTAATTGAAATGATTCTGTAATGCCTAATATTTCATTAATCTGACTTGAAGTAATCAAAAGTTATTATTCTCCTCCTAGTTACATATATTTATCATGTGAGTATTTAACACTCTTAGTGTCAGTTTTTGCATAAATCATAGTAGTATCAATCTGCTCGTGGCCTAACATCAACTGCACCTGTTCAATTGGCATACCTTTTCTCAAGGCAGTAGTTGCTGCAGTTCTTCTGAACCTATGAGGATGTATATTTTCGAAGCCACATTCTCTTCCGAGTTTTCTGATATTTATTTCTACGCCGCTTATTTGCAGTCTTGCATGGTTTCCTTTTTTTCCATTAGCACTATCACAAGAAACGAATATATATTCATTCTCTATGTCTTTTCTAGCTTCAAGCCACTGCTGCATCCTGAGTACACTTAAAGTATTTAGATAGCACACTCTTTCTTTTGCACCTTTACCAAATACCTTAATTTCTTTACGTTCTAAATCTAAATCCTTTATTTTTGCAGTAGTCAATTCTCCGATTCTGCACCCTGTTGTAAGCAGCAATTCAAAAATCGCCTGGTCTCTCACTGCTTTCAGCCACAATCTTGTGCCTGTTTTATTGGCGCTCTTCTTTTCTGCAAGCTTGTCGCGCATCACTTCAATCTGATCATCAGGAATTGGCTCCTTAATCACTTTATCTACTTTTATTTTCTTCATGGCTTTCATTGGATTGCCGTTTCTTAGATATCCTTCGTCCATTAGCCACGTAAAGAAAGACGAGAAGTTTCTCCTGTCATTATTTATAGTCACTTTAGAAACATCAGGATAATCAATCATTCTTCTTGCAAAGTGCATTCTTACATCATCTCTAGTCCAATCAAGGACGCTTTTTTTGATGTAGAAATGAAGCCATTTTTCTAGCGTTACTCTGTAATAGTCGATGGTTCTTTTTGATAACCCGTCAATTTTCTTCTGGATAAGAAATCTCTGAATAAGCTCATTGTCATCTAATACTTCTGTTGAAATTTGATTCTTTGTTCTGATCACTTCGACACCATCAAGTGCTACAAGCAATACCCCTCGAAGCATCGTCAGTTCCTCTCCATCCAGCATTTTCATAGAGTTTAATACTCTATTGATTATTTCGTCCTTTAACACTTAAACCACCTCTCATTAAATACATAGGCGTATGCAGCACTACATTATGCTTTCCTTCAAGGCTGTTGCCTTGAACAACTTCTGCATTTACTCCGGCCAGTGAAAGCTGCACATATGTCATGTAGACGCATTTATAATCCAGGTCCTGTGCCTTCACTTCTAGCAGCTGCTGATAGTTATATCCTTTTTCTTTCATTACCTTTGCATATGCAAGTATGTTTGCTCCACCACCAGAAGAAGGCTCATTAAGATATTCAGTTCCTCCATCATAGTCAGCTAACGCAACGCCTGCCATCATCTCACATACATGAAATGGAGTGAAGAACTGACCTGTATGACTGTTTCCGGTGCTTAATTCCATGTAGATCTTCCCTAGATAATCATCTAGGCCGTTCTCCAGAAGAAACGAAAGACGTCCTAGCATGCATCCAAGTGTAAAGAAATCATCTTCACTGTATTTTCTTGCGATACTGAAGAAAGCTTCTTCACGTTCTTCAACTGGTTCGATACTCTGTGCAATTGATAATGCTGACATCTCCACCCAGTCAGCAAATACCTGGTGAGGAGTATACTTTCCAGCCATTCTGTTGATATTGTCAATTATATACTTCATTCTTAAGCGGCCTCCTTAGTAGTACGCCTTTGCTTTTTCATCCCAACACAGTAATTCGATATTTTCCATTAGCCTTTCATACTGTTCAGGAGTAAGAGCATTCGCAATTACTTCGAATTTGTTCTTTTTGTTGAAACTTCCTCTATTTCTGACTCTTTTATATGCAGCAGCTACTTTTCTCATATCCTCTTCGAACATCATTGGAACTAACGGACTGAACACTTTGCCATTCGCATATTCAAGCGCCGTCATACGTGATATATATGTTTTAAGTGCAGCATCTCTTGAACTTCTGTATATATCACCTGTTTCAGCATTATAGATAGGCTTGCCTTTTCTCTGCCTTAAAGCGCCTATCCTTCCTGCTTCTTCATTTGTTACCATCAGAAGATTTGCCTGATGATTATTCTTGTAGTTGCCGTCCTTATGGATGATTCTGCAGTCTTTATAGATTGGCCCATGCCATACCTCATATACGATTCTAGCTAGATTCATATCTTTGTTATCGACTTTTACGTAAAGTATTGGAGAATGCCCCATTCTTATCTGTGGCTTTCTTAAGAATGGGCTGCACATATTAGTCGTTCCATTTTTATAATGCTTTAAGACATGGCCTGTGTTGGAAACTTCAAAAAAAGTTCCTTCTCTTCTGCCGTTTTTCCAGAACTTCCATATCTGTTCCTGTTTCATTTCTTTGGCTCCGGAAAAAAATAATTTCTAAATTCATTATCAGTAAAAACAATTGCTGTAGGATCTACTCGGAAGATATTGCCTTTTTCATCTTCGATTAGAGCGAATAGTCTACTTACCTGTCCTCCTGGATGTCCACCAACTGCAATTGATGGCGGAACTATGCTTGAACGATATTCAAAACAATGAAAAAGATAGTTTTCATCATTATATCTGCATGTTCTTAAATGATTGCTCACAATTATTCCCCACTTTCTTATTTTAATTCTTTGGTAGTTTTTAGAAGTTCAAGCACATCGTCATTGCTTAAGCTACCGAATACCTTTCCTTCTTCGAAACGATATGTATTGTATTGCATCGCTTCAAATAGATCCATTCTGCCACCATACGAAAAGCCGTGCTTAATAACGCTGACACTATATCCGTTGTCAAATCTAAATATCCAATGCCACCCGTCATATAATCTTCGTTCTAGCTTTAGATATTTTTCATAACCGTCATATTTCAATTTTGTGTAATTTTTCATGCTCATAATGATGCATATATCGCAATGAATAGTATGAATATCAATACCAGATAATTCATTGCTCCTCCTTTCTAGAAGAGTAGAAAGAATTCCTTTACTCTGTCGAATTGATTTTCAATTCCTTCTTTCTACCTTCCCAGTGCTCATGATTTCGTTTTAGCAAAATTAGAGAGATGTGGTGTGTTCTCACGAAGTCATGAAATCATGAAGCACTGTTTGGTTTATTTTCAAATTGCATGTAATAGAAATCGCTACGGCACCACAGTCATGAGAGGGCCATACTGAAGTATAAAGAAAGTACTCTTTCTAAATGTTATAAGCTTAAAAAGACCATGATGCCGTAGTATTTATTCCTTAGAATTGATGTAATCCTTTAAATAGCCAATTGCTCCGATAAGAAATCCAAACTGATCATCACTCAGTCTGTCGATTATTCTATCAAGGCACTCCATTGCTGTTTCCTTTTCCATGTTTTCCTCCTAAATAATATTTATTCAAAGCAGCTGCACGCATGAGATGTGCATGTAAAATATCGAACAAAGTCACTTAGCTTGAGACTATTGTTATTTTTTTGAATTAATTAAAAGCGTGTGCTGCCTGAATACTTTTCGACTTCATTTGTATAGATAGCGATTGATTCGCCATCCAGGTAGTATCTGTACCCCCCCAACGGCACTCTTGTTATGTTGATATACCCAAGATCCTCAAGCTGCTTAAGGCTTGTTTGAATCCTTTCTTTTGAGAAATTAGTTTTATCTCTTAACGCTGTCATTGAGAAAGTACAATGAGGCACTCTTCTGCCGACACATTGTGCTATGATCAGCCTGAGAACTGTATTTGTATTTACGCTTAGATTTTCAAAATGAAGATTGCTGATCATGCGCTGGCACCTCTTTTCTTGTCTTCTGAGACATTTAGAATGCACATCTTGTCCAGATCATCGAGCCTCTGAAGATACTGCATACATTCTGCAGATTGAATCATATCAATCCCCTTCTTGAGTAGCATTACTTTCAGCTTGCCTGATAAATCTGAAGATGATAATGCATCTATGAATTTTTCAAACATTTCCGGTCTGTCCATTTTCTTACCCTGACTGTTTATGAGTGATCTCACAAATCTCCTCCTAGACTTTCCATCATCTTTCTTAGCTCCGCTATTTCTTCGGCAGTCACATGTTCGGGCTCTTTCTTTGGCTTGGTAGGCAATGGCCTGATTTCCGCTTTCTTGGTTCTGGCAACCTTCAGACAGAAGGCTTTCCAGTTACCAATTTTCTCAAAGCCAAATGAATCACAGGAAAGAAATGCTGCTTTTGCTACCTCTTTGCTAAATCCTTTAGATTTCAGAAAATCACACATTTCACTCTCACAAGGATGCTCCGCATCCTGAGAGTGTTTTTGTTTTTTTGTATTATTCTTGTATTTTGTTATATTGTGTTCAATTTTTGAACCGCAACGGTTCATTTTTTGAACCGCAGTGGTGCAATTTTTGAACACCAACGGTTCATTTTTTGAACCGCAGTCATTGCCTTGTGGTTCATTTTTTGAACCGCTATTTTTGTTATTTTCCGAATCTGATACAAACATGTGTGTCCAGTAATCATAGTTTATTACTCTTAAAAGAGTGTACTTACTGGTAGTTGCTTTTGAGATTTCTCCAGCAGCTTCAAGTGTTGATAATGATTTAAGAAGAGTATTTTTTGACATTCCGAGTTCTTCAGAAAGTCTTTTAAGCGATGTGACTGTCTCGCCTCTGTCAATCACAATCGATTGCCATTCAACGGCTGAGTAGTTTACAGTGAGTAATAGATGAAGCAGGACTCTCATTGCTCCATGATCTTTGTATATGCTGGAGTTGATGATATCCCTGTTTATTCCAATCCAACCCATAACAGCCTTTTCCTTTCATTCAGAATCTGACAGAATTGACTAGAACTGTAGATAATCTAGAATGCGCTTTTAATCTAGAATGTAGATAATCTAGTATGTAGTTATGAGGGCTTCTGTCGGACCTTCATAACGTATAAAATGCGTGTAAGATAACCCTATGTTATCTCTCACTCCAATTTCTTGAAAATATGTAGTATACATCAATGTTTTTTACGATATTTTTGAAACAATACTTTTGGAGTGTTTTTGGAGTAATTTAAAGCGTTCTGAGCAGTATTTTTAGTACTTCAGTCTGCTCATTTTCTCCTTTTTCATCTTCGCAGTAGTGCGCAGATAGATACGTGTAGTTTCCAGTGATGAGTGTCCATAGATATCAGCAAGCTCGTCTATATTACCGCCCTGCTGCATGAACACTATGCCAAACAGATGTCTGAAGGAATGAGGATGAACCTTCCTCTTATTGACCTTTGCTGCTCCAGCAACCTTCTGAAGCTTTCTGTAGATAGTCTGATAAGGAATCAGTCCATCATTATCATCATTCCTGAATACATAACCACCTGTAATCCCATGTCTCTTCATGTACTGGTTAATCTCTTTCTTCAGATCATCTCTTAAAATGATTTCTCGAACCTTTCCTTTCGAATTGGTTCGAATGATAGTATGCTTCATATTCTCTGCAGTGAAGTCCTTCAGTTCCTGACATCTTATTCCTGTATATGCAAAAATCTTGATAATAAGATATATGTCATCGTATCCAAGTCTCCTTGAATACTTTAGGAGTCTTTTCAGTTCTCCTGGTTCTAGAACATCCTCCAAAGAGGATACACGCTGTTCTCTGATGGTTTTTACTTCCATCCTTGAGCGTTGTCCCCTTTCTAGTGATTCCGTCTCACAGAAGCGTAGGAACTTGTTTATGCAGATGATAGAAACATTAATAGTGGATGGCTTATATTCATCAAGCATCTTGCTCTTATAAGCCATCACATCATCCTTTTTAACTTCCTTGTTCTTATCCTCTATTGAGGACAAGAAATTAGTACAGGCTCTTCTATACTGCTTCACAGTATTGGGAGCCTTTTCTTCATACTTCAATTCATTCAGAAAATCATTCAAGACCGCTTCCATCTGTTCAGCAGTCAGAGCGCATCACCCCTGTCTTCTATATCTTTCCAAAATAGACAGGATATCCTCGCATTCATGAAGAATATCTAATGATTTTTGATATCTTCTGACTGCATTGAAACTTGCTACTATGCCAACAATGTCAGCACTGATAGTGAGAGCAAAGAAAATTAATATTAATAATCTAAATGCATTCATGGTCTATTCCTCCGGTTCCATATCCAATAATTTAACAACACCACCACTACACTTATAAAGATATGCTATTCTTGCATCAATGATATCCTTCAAGTATTCAAGCTCGCTTATATCACTGATGCTGCCTATCAATATTGCTGTATCAATTTCTGCCATCATAGGGACTCCTCCCTCAAGAATCTCAGAAATTGGTGCATCACCCACTCTAACATCTCATACTCAGGAAGATTTTTTTCCTGAGCCTTGAAATGTGAACCATTAGCACCATTTATATGAATAGTAGAAATGATATCCATATCATCAATAATCTCTTCTGAGTAAGAGACATCTTCTATTGATGCGCCATAATATGTATGATCAATTGCTTTAGCAATGTCTCTTACTACTTTCTTATGCATCATTTCCATTGGAGCATGAGATACTTTATACATCACTTCACCACTCCTTTCTCCTGTAGCTGTCTATATGCTAATTTGAAAGCCAAAAGATAGACATCAAAAACATCAGGTCCTTCTTCTAATCCAATTTCATCAATAGGGTCAAAGGCTGAATAATCTATATTCAAAAGTGTTCTTTCTCCTATTTCACAGATGCCTTCTGTATCACTGAAACCATCCAAAACATTTTCTATAAAAGGTTTAACTGCATCTTCAGGTTCACATACATCGAAGTAATCAGCGATTCTATCGAGCGTATAGTTATCCTTTGTTTTCTGAAGAAGCTGTTTTTCGGCAAGTTCTCTATCATATGTATAAAGAGGATTACTGCTGCATTTTACCCTGAGCTTGAAAAAGATACATTCTCGACGGCAGTAATCTATGAAGTTTCTAAAATTCAATCCGGCATAATTATAGGCAATCAGTTCACCGAGATCACCAGAGATGTGCACTCTGTCATGATCTTCCTCAAACATGAATCTAATTCTGTAGTAGTTGCTTCCTGGCTTCTGGAAGTCAAGTACCTTGATATCACCATAATCCTTGAGAGTTGCGACATGATCAGCAAACATCTCTTTCTGTAACTCTAGATCCATGTTATCTGCCTCCTACAATAAGGAAATACTGTACGAACAGCATATTCATAAACAATGAACTGCAGCAGAAGACTTTCACTTCTGTTGAGTTCCAATTGTTACCTGTTGTTACCATGGAATATAGAATAATTAATATGCATACATCAGCAATAAGGCATACTGCCCTATTCTTATTTATTTTTTTCATTCAAAATCGCTCCTTTTTTCTTCAATATCTGTTATAATGAAGTTGCCTCTAAAAGAGGCTCATTCAGAATTCGTTTAAAGACACCGGAATGCTATCGCAAAGCATTCCATTTTTTTTAGCTATTTAGAGGTCTCCACCACTGCCCTGAAGCATATGAGTAGAGCATCATTCTACCTGTCATCTTATTCCCCGATACTTCGTGAATAATCACATCACTCTTGAAACTGGTAGAATATCCTCTTGCAGTAACAACGGCTTTACAATAATCAGGAATAACATCTATCTTTCTACGTGCTCCATCAGGATCGCAGAAAAACAGTTCATAAGTCTTCTTCTCCTTAAGCATGTTTAATCCTCCTTTCCTTGGATTCTAATTATTCATAGGCATCTAGCGCCGGAGGACCAGTAAAAGCTACATGCATCCTACAAGGGTCCTATATCGAAAGTGAAAATTAATGAAAATAACTAATGTCTTAGAAAAAATATCAATCCTCCGGCCTTAGATGCCTACAAATTTGTTTAATATTTAATTGTTATCTTCAGATATGCCAAGATAATGCATAAAGGCTATTCTTGGAATATGAACAGTTCTTCGACCCTTTACTGTAATTACTGTACCGGGCCACTTACCCTGTTCTACTGCGTTGATAATAAAGTTCCTGGACATTCCTGTCATATCCATTGCCTCCTGAATACTCATTGAGTATTCATTTTTATTTGCTGTTCGCATTTTCCATCACCTCCTTGTTATCACACCCACATAGAGCCATACCACTTATTGAAAGTCATTTAACTTAATGAAAAGATACTCGATACAAAACTTTTACTTTATGGATTAGTTCAAAAATCTGACAGAATTAACTAGAATTGTAGATAATCTAGAATGTGCTTTTAATCTAGAATGTAGGTAATCTAGCATGTAGTTCTAAGGGCTTCTGTCATGTCCTCGAATGGTTAGTGATATGGCTGTATGTGGGCATGATTATATTTATACCAATATTTTTTATTTTTGTGTGCCATATATATGGCACTTTTCTTTTAAAAAAATAATAGCACTAAAAGGCATAGATACTTGTTCACAAAAATTCAAAGCTTCATCTACATAGAATTTAGTGATTCCTTTTTCTTTACTCAAATATGCATTCTTACTCAGACCTAATCGTTTAGCCATGCTTTCAGCTGAAATACCACGATAATTTCTAGCCTCTTCAGGTGTTAATTGTTCAATAGAAAAATGTTCTGTCATATTTGCACATCCTTTCTTTTGATGTGCCATATCCATGGCACAATTGTATAGTACACCCTTATAACATTAAAAGCAATACAAAAAAGGTAAAAAGTTACAGAAAACTGGTATAAAGTACCATATTTGTGTAATATGTTTCATATTTATGATATAGTATAAATAAAGAAAAGGAGGTGATAAGATGCCAAAAGTAGATAAGTCTTTATATGTAGAAATTGGAAAAATTATCAAACATGAGAGAAGAAAGAAAAAAATCAGTCTGGATAAATTAGTTGATATGCTTGGTGGAGAGAAAACAAAAAGTACATTAAAAAGATATGAGGATGGCACTTCACGAATTGATGTAGATGTGTTAGCTAGCATATGTAATAAACTAGATATTGATTATAAGGATGTTGTCGCCACTGCTAAAGCACGTTCTATTTCAAAAAATAAGGACGGTTTTAATGTTATATATGTTGATGATCCGTCTAACGAGTATAATCGTTTAAAAATGCTCGATAATTCAATGAGTAATATTGATATTCTTGAAGACGATATAGTTTTTTATTTGCTAACAGATAAAATTCAGAATAACGATTTAGTAGCAGTACAAAATGAGACAACTCAAACTATTAGAAGATTTGTTTATTATGAAGATGTAGATTTAAAAGTTTTAAAGGCTGAGAACTCAGACTATAAAGATATTGTTCTTAAAGGAGAAGGTAATGCTGAGATAATTGGAAAAGTTGTTGCATTTCAAAGAAAGCTATAACAAGGCCATCTAAAAGTAAAAAAGCCCATTTACAAAGTGGGCGAAGGGAGAAATTTTGGTAAAAAAATACTAAAAAAGACCAACACTGCGGGAACAGTATTGGCCGAGCAAAAGTTTGTATCGAGTAAATAGTCCTTTTGCGTACTCAATTATACCATAGTTAGTACGCTTGAGGCAATCAAGAAAGGAATATGATTATGGTAAAGTACAAAAGACGTCCTAATGGATCAGGGACGGTAGTAAAGCTTAGCGGCAGAAGAAGAAAGCCATTTTGTGCAAAAGTTACATTGGATGAAAGAAATCTGACAAATGGAGAAAAGAAAAGATTAGTAATTGGAACGTTTGAAACGTATCAAGAAGCGCTTAATGCATTGTCTTTGTATTCTCTTACTGTGAATAATACGATAAGCAAGAAGGAAGCAATGGAGATTGATCCTGAGGTTTACCAGAAGGTTCAGGATAAGATGAGTAAGAAAGTGCCTACGTTCCTGGATATATATTATATTCTTGATAAGGATGAATTTTCTTTGTTGTCACCTCAAACACAGAATAGCATGCATGGTGCAATTAAACATCTGAAGAAGCTGCATTATTTAAAGATAGATCAGATAACTCTGAGAATGATTCAGGATGTATTTGATGAAGATGGATCTAACCACAGTACACAGGTACATATGAAGACGATATGCACAAAGGTATTTAGATATGCTGTTGTTAATCAGTGTATTGAACGTAATGATGATTATACTTCTTATATAAGAATTGCTAAGTATGAAGAGTCTGATATGCATAGACCTTATACTATTAATGAAATACTAGCATTAAAGAAAGCCGATATTCCAGAAGCGCATATAATGCTGATATTTATCTATACTGGTGTGAGAATTAATGAACTGCTGAATATCAATAGAGATAATATTCATATTGATGAAAAATGCGACGATGATGGCACTGAAAGACTCATAAGCTATATGATCACCGGGTCTAAGACAAAGGCTGGAAAAAATAGAATCGTGCCTATCCATGATGATATAAAGCAATTTGTTATCGATGAATTATTAAAGCCCGAGAAGAGACTAGTAGATGTAACTTATGCTAATTTTACTACTAGAACTGTATTGATTAAAGTAAACAAGCTATTGAATACACATCACACAATGCATGATACGCGTAAAACATTCGCTACGCTATGTCAAATGAATAACCTTAATGTCTATATCCGAAAGAAGGTATTAGGCCACAGAATGAACGATATTACATTTGATGTGTACACCAATGAGTCAAAGAATAGATTATGGACTGAAGTAAACAAAATAAAAGTCTAGCGTTCCATGAGCGTTCCGAAAAGCGTTCCACTATGATATACTTATTGCGTTAGCGGTTGAAGTACTCTAAGTGAGCCTGCCTGCGGAGCTATCGAAAGATAGCTCTTTTTTTATTAATTCTTCGTTACCTATTTGTTATCTTTCTCAACTAAATCAGTTTAAACACGCATAAAAAAGTGGCTTAAATAGCCACTTTTCGATATTCCTTAGTATCCTACAGATAATTTATTCAGAATCTTATTAGGTTTATGTTCTTTATAAAATAATCCAGTAAGTTTTCCTGCAAATAATGCTACATCAACAAGCTTATTTTCTGTAGGTGGACCACACAATACAATCTTTTCAATATGCTTTTCATATTTTTTTAGATAGTTTCTAGAAACCAATGTACCCATACTATGACTAAATATAGAGATATTTAATGTAGGATATCTGTTTTTCAAATATTCTGTAACTAGATAAGCATCATCTACAATATATGTAATATCGTTTGTGTAGAAATATCCTAAATGTGATGTGTCTTTTACACTTGCACCATGTCCTCTATGATCATGAATAGCACAAATATAGCCTTGTTGTGATAAAAAGTCCATAAACTCATAATAGCGTTCTTTATGTTCAGACATACCATGTATTAACTGAATAATACCGATAGCCTCTCCTTCTGGTTCAATAATAGCGAGTTCTAGGGGTAATTGATCTCTTTTTGATAAGAGTGTTTCAATAATCATATGTATTTACCTGGTTTCAAGTATATTTTTTGTATAATTTAATACTACACAATTATTATGAACTTTAAATGATGTATCTAAATATGAAAAGTCATTCTTATTATTCCTAAAATAAGCAAATGTACTGGATAGAAGAAATAGTTGAAGAGCTTATTTTGTCTCCCTCTTTCTCCGTTATAAGTCAGATTCAAGCCAAATCCAAGTAATGCCCAGGGTTCCTTAAACATTGACGCATAACAAAATGGTATAGAATAGATATATTTATCATGAAATATATACATGAAATAGCCAATAAGTACAGCATGATGTTCATAATCCAAGCCTAGATTCATAGCTACAAAACACATAACTGCGACAATGAGGATGGATACAACATACCATAATGGTTTAT
>OLGZ01000473.1_pt1 | contig 31740 bp, 34 predicted proteins | sample 1605981 | NCBI WGS metagenome assembly OLGZ01 (sample SAMN03283291) | human gut metagenome | biome: human-associated habitat; material: feces | host: Homo sapiens | place: Peru | collected 2012 | reverse complement strand
GGGGGGGCAAAGTTTTTAAAAACTAAAAAAGCCAAACTTCCCTACAACACCGCAAGTCTTAAATCTCAACGCATTTCACACAAGGCATTATCTGCTGAGATTTCTCAATCCATCATAAATGATGATATTCACTACTTTTGCAAACTCATCGTTGTTTCGCTAAAAACAAAAATACGGCTGATGAGAGCTAAACGAGCTAGGCATTCAAATAATGCGCTCATTGATGAAGCTGTGCAAAAACTTGACAAGCTCATTTATAGCAAAATCAGACACTTGCATTCACTTGGCTATGATTCATTGCTTTGTGTTGAAAGGTATTTATCGCTTTTTAATGCTATAAACATAGATTTTAGCGAATGTTTGTTAAAAAAGGATAAGCGATGAAAAAGCAACTTCAAAGAAATATCGAGTTTTTGGACAAAGGCAAAGAAAATCTGCTTGAATTTGGCGAAAGGCTTAAATTCATAAGGATTACACTAAGGCACACGCAAGCTGAATTTGCTAAAAAACTTGGGCGCAATAGCTCAACAATAACAGCCTATGAAACAGGTGTCATTAAACACCCAAAAGATGAATTTTTTGAAACTTGTGCGCAAGTGTTTAATGTCAATCCAAACTATCTTAAAGATGGTTCTTCGCCTATGTTTTTCAAAGAACCAGCCCAACTCGTGCAAGTCGAGCTTATAGACAAAAATCAAAACACTATGCCAAGTGCGAAAGAAAGCTCAACCAGCAAAGCTATACGAAAAAGCCCAAAAACTAACACTGAGAGTTCTCAATGTGCAAATAAAACGCCCAAAGAAGTTTCTACTGAAAATGAAAGCGTTGAAGTGCAAATTTTGCCAAAGGGTGTTGATGAAAATGGCAAAAATAGTTTTACAAAAGATGAATTTGCAAACACTCATCAAACTTTTACCCACATAGAAACTGATGAAAATGGTATGAGTGTGATTTGTCCTGTCAAAGAGCCATTAAACTCAAAGCAGCTTAATAAGCTAACCAAACAAGGTAAGATTGTAGATATAAGCCATTCTTTGCCACCACTCAAACAACCTGCAAGCTATAATTTCTTTGTTTTTAAGGACATAGAGCTTGATTTGATGGTGTATGAGTCTAAAATTTACATTTCAGCAGCAAATGTCAGCAGGATTGTAAAACTACACTTAATAAACGATGTCTTGCTTTATCAAAGAACTTTCAGTCAAGCCGAGCTTAAAAAAGCGACATTTAGAACCTTTCAAGAGCTTGGAAGCTACAACAAAGACGAGCTTTATATTGAATGTAAGGGCTTAATGACTTGCTATAAAGGGCATAAAAACAAGGATATTGTCGAGTTTATGACTCAGCTTAAAGACATAGCGTCAGATTTGCAGCAACGATTTACCACACATTTTAGGCTTGATGGCGAATGTGGGGTTGTTTTGTTTGAAAATTTTGAGCTTGGCAAGATAAGGGTTAAAGGCGATAGTGAAAATCCATTGTTTTGTCTTGCGGATATTTGTGAGATTTTGGAACTTGACAGAACAGATAATGTCGCTAAAATGATAAAAATGGAATTTGAGCGACCCCTTTTAAAAAGGGGGCATATTATTGACAATTTAGGACGAGAACAAAAAGCCACTTTTATCAGCGAGCCACAGCTTTATTTCGTGCTTATGCGTAGCGATAAACCAAAGGCAAAGCCATTTAGACAATGGGTTATCAATGAAGTCTTGCCACAAATTCGCAAACAAGGCAGATATGAATTTCAGTCAAATGTGCCACAGCAAACACAGCTTGTTTGCGAAACAAACAAGGAAAAAGACAAAGCACTTGACCTTGCCCTTATCCAAGCAAGAAATCAAATCAAACTCATCGAGGAAAACAAGGCGTTAAGCCTTGAAAATGCTCGTTATAAGGCTTTGTTTAAACGAGAGGGAGAGTTTTCATTAAGAGAAACGGCAAAGCTCTTTGGTATAAATACCTTTGAGTTGAAAAGTTTTCTCATCAAAGAAAATCTTATCACGCATTATCCAAACAAAGATAAGCAGTATCCAACACAATACGCCAAAGACAACGGCTTTGTTAAGATGAAACTCACAGACACCAAGCGAGTGAGCTATGACATTTATCTTACTATGCCTTTAATAGAGCGTTTGAAAGAGTTTTTTGGGGAGATAAATTTGTAAATCTGATTGTTTGTGAAAGGTATAGATTAAATCTATCCCCTTTGTCAAACTCTTTCACTATTTTAAGTTGAGTTATATATCAAAGCTACCTACATCAAATGTAGGTAGTCAAACTCCGTTTTTACCATAGTTAGCATAACAGAGAACTTTTGTCGAGAGTCTTTTTGCGTATTTTAAAAGAAAAATTAGTTACATTTCACACATTATCTCGGTATTATCCTTAAATAAACTGACACAATTTCAAAAATTTAAGCGCAATAAAGGCATTTATAATCGTCCTTTTGGTTTAAGCCATTCAACATTAGGCTTTCCAATAATTCTCGCATATCTATATGGTGTATCCATACTCGGTGTCAATATGGTTTTAAGCAAGTAACTTGTGGGTTGCTTTTCGCAAGTAAGTAGTATTTCAGGCTCTATTGATTCGTCAGTCAAAAATATAGGAAATAAAAAACATACTTTCCTTTTATAGCAAATAGGAACTATTAAGTTTGAAAGGTTATGTGGCTCTCTTTTAATAAGTCTTTTCAATGTTTTGGCTTGAATTTCTATGTCAGCCAAAATCGCCTTATCACTTTCCCTTTTTTCTTCGGGAATTCTATATTTATTATCCAAAATATGTTCTCTATCAAGCCTAAAACTAAGATTAGTATCAAAATTGACACTGAAAGTATATGGTTCAGGCAAATCTAAATCGCTGAGCCATCTATCAGCCTCCGTATAAAAGCCATCAAGCACTTTTTCGCCTTTTGCATTTACATTTAAACAAGCAAAAATATCACTAAAATGGCGCGTATGCAGTCCTATGTTAAAGCAACACTTTGTTTTTTGTTGGTTAAAGGATAGATATTTATTGATGTCATCTTCAATGAGTTCCACATAGTCATCAAAATAATTTTTTAGAGACTGATTATTTACGCCCCAATCTTCCTTTTCGCATAACTCCGCTAATTTTGAAAATTTATGAAAAGGACTACCTATAAAATTAACAAATCCAGAAGCTTTGTTGATGGAAGCCTTAAATCCACTTAAATGTGGCTTGTCGTCCCTGATAATATGATATTTTGGCAGAGTTTTAAACATTTTTGTCCAAGAATCAAATTCAAAATCACTAATTTTAATTTCATATTCGTCTTTTATATACTCAGCAAAATCCTGAAAAGTAATGAAACCATTATCATTGTATTTTTCATAGATTTTGTCAAAAATATCTAAATCTTCCTGAGTGGGAATTCTTTTTGTATTTGCTGTTTTGTTTCCGTTACTCATAATAAATGCTCCTATTATAGCTGAAATTATAAAAAAATAACTCGGCGTGATTATACCAAAATATAAATTGCTTGTCAATACCCACATAAATACCCTTTATCACTCTTAAAGACTTCATAAAGAAACTTTTAAGGAAATCATTAGGTAAATTATGGATAGAAAAAATAAATTCATTTATTAGACTTTTGCTTTATTGAGCGATATTGACAAATTTACTTTAAAGTGCTATAATAGTATTTTGAAATTGAGAAAGAAAGGGGTTTTAATGCAAACCATATTAGGTATAGGCTTTGTTTTTCTTTGTGCGGCTGTAATTATAGGCGCAGTGTATTTGTATATTCGTTTTTATTTGTTTCGTGGAGCTAAAATCACTCAAATTTCACATAATGATGCTCAAATTACAGATGATGATTTCGATGAATTAGCTCCGACTACATATACAGAAGGTGCAACCGTAATAACAGGAACGGGCGAATTTCACAGCAGGATTCCTTAAAACTAAAATAAACAACTTATTTTAGAACCAACTTCCATTTGAGTTTCCACCAAGATTTGGATTAGTAAGATTTTTGTTTAAAGCTCTTGGGTCAGGGTGGCTACCTTGACCCACCTGAGTCAATTTCCAATCATCAGCTTTATTGCTATGTTTTTCGCCTATCGTGCTTGTATTTTTCATAAAATCCATATAAGCACTACAATCATTCACATTGATTTCTTTGAAATTCATACCTTGTGCTTTTACGCCAAATGAGCCATCTTTTACTATACCAGCCGCACCTGCTAGTTTGTTAAGCTGCGATAAGGCAGCGTGATTGTTTTTAAGCATACCATTTATGTCATTTCCTGCTTGTGTAAAGTATTGATTTTGTTCTGCCGTGTTTAAATTATTCCAATCTTTGCCATCGTTGTGTGCCAAATGTTGTGCGTGGTAGTTTAGCACATTGTCGGCATTATTGCCTGTTACAGCTTGAACGCTAGCTGTCGTTTCTTGGTAAGTTTTAGAGACACTCATCAATTTTTTAAATGCTTCCGATTGTTCGCCACTGAGTCCCTTTGCAAACTTGGCTGATTCGCCGTCCATTTGAGTAAGAGTTTGAGCTGTTGCCTTATTGATAGCTTGTGAAAAAGAATCTTTTTCAGCATCAGTCCAATTTGCCGACATACCAGCAGACCCTTCTACACCAGCTTTGCCTCCAAATCCAAACACTTCTATGCCAGCACCAGCACGCACATAAGCTTTGGTTTCAGCCGATATAGAGCTTGAACTTTGAAGAGCCGACTCCAAATTTCTTTGGAAATTTTCTTTAAATTCTTTATTGTCGCTTTCCATAAGTTGTCTTCCCACTTCATACATCGATGAGACTGTTTCTTTGTTTAATTTGCCATATTCGTCAGTCCAAGCTCTATTATAAGCATTACTTGCTTGCTGTTGCATACTTGCTGCACTTGTCATAGTGCCACCGCTAAAAGTTGTTCCATTTGCAATGCCACCTACATTTGTAGTGTTGAAAATAGAGTTGTTTAACTCCGAATTCTCTACTCCATTGTTGCCGTCCGTTTTTGTATTAAATGCCGTTAATCTTCCACTACCATCATAAAACGCACTCTTATGACTCGTTGCCCCAGCTTCTCTTGCATACACTTCATCTCCTTTTGGAGTTGTAATCGCCGTGCTAGTGCTTAAAGCCTGTTGTGTAGCAAAGCTACTTGCGGCTCTACTTGCTCCTGCAAGTTGTTGAGATAAACTGCTTGCTATGCTTACAAAGCCCATTTCACTACCTTTTGCAAGAGCATAGGCTAGCATAGGTGTAAGCATTACAAGGTAGTTTAAGAAATTTGAATTTGCCGTTACCTTTTGTATGACTTCTTTGTAGTTTGAGTAGGTAAAAGTTGCATCGTTTTGATTGATAACGCCAAAGGTATGTTGTATGTTTAAATCGTTAAGGAAATTGATGATAGAGAGTATGGGTGTCCATAAAACCATAGTTAAACATAGAGTGAAAAACATTTTTATGTGTGTGTATGAGCCAAACATAATGCTGATGATAGCCATTAGCCAAGATACGCTTATTACGATGATAGTCATATAAGCCTTTGCAAGTGGCAAATAAGTCTGTGCTAATCTGCCTTGTGATTGCATACTTGTTGTGATGGTTTGGTCTGCTATGGCTGTGTTTGCGGCAAATGATTGTGGATTTAAGCCTAGCATTTTAGCAGTGTTTATAATGCCATCATCAAGGGCGTTCATCACTAAAATTTGCTGAAACTGCTCTCTGCTACCAGCAGCTTGCCCAAAGTATAATTGCGCCACATTTTGAAATTTATTCAAATAATCAGCCACGATGACATTTTTTATGGCGGTTTCATTCTGTATCAAATCAGCCACATTTAAAAATCCCTTTTTAATCATTGTAGCTGCTTCTCCGCAAGAGATAATACTGCTTTTTATTCCGCCATTTCCATCATCTTGCTGCCAATAAACAAGTTTGCCGTCTTTTTCGAGTAAAATTGTTTGAGCTAGGTCAGAGCTATTTAAAACTGAATTTTGATGAATTCGTATGCCTAAATTGTTTGAATAGCAACTTTTCACATAATAATTCATATTAGATTGCATAAGCGCATCTTTACGAGTTATGCGTAAAGTGGGTATATCCATCATCGCACTGAGCGAAAAGCCTAATCCAGCCTTTGAATAAGCGATTGAATTTGGTGTAGAATAGTGTTTTTCCATTCCGTCAAGTATGACCTTTTCCAAACGGCTCATTAAAGAGACCGTATTGCCCAAACCACTAGGTAGTTTAGACACTTTATAATCATTGCCTGAGACTTCATCGTGTATGACATAAGTGTTGTTAGAAGGGCTTAAAAAGAAATGATACACAATGCCATACAGCAGCACGAGCTTGCCTATTTCCCACACAGGGCTACTTTTAGAATCAAGTGCCTTTGATATGCTAAACACCAAAACAGCAATCGCAAGGGCTGATTTGATAATGTAATCAGCCTCTGAGGTTAAGCCTTTTAAGGCTTGTAATGCTTCGTTTAAAGACGAACCATATCCCCACGCATAAATAAGCTCTGTTGAGCCAAACAAACTCATCGGCAAAAACATTGCCACTAAAACGATTAAGCCCTTCTTCATCACTTGCTCCTATTTATTTTTCTTTTGTTCGTATTGAATAAATTTGTCCTTGACCTTTTGCTCTACATCGCCTGTATTTACGCCATCGATTTTGATTTTGCTTTGCACATCGTTGATATACTCACTCAAATCAATCTTGCTAAAATCGAGCTTTTGAAACTCATCAGGCGTAAAGCCACGACAATCAGGGTTTGCGGCAGTTCCCCAGCCCCTTTTGATTTGCGCACGACCTTGCTGGTTGATGATTCTTGCTATTTTTGAGTTAAAGCAACAACTGCCTCTATAAGTAGATTTGCAATATGGACCCCAGCAATGCTTGTTGCCAAAAAAATCTTTCCATTCAACTACACAACTGCTATGCACACAGCGTTCGCCTACGGTAACGCAGAGTTTTTGCTCGCTTTTCATATTATATTCGTCAGCATTCTCTGTTGCACGACCTGCTACTTTTTCGGCTTCACAATGTCCTGTAATTTGAGACCACATATTACCATTGCAGCAGTTATTCACGCTCACACCTTTTATCCTATAAGCACTTTCGCACTGATATTCCTCGCCATTAAAAAACAAAATCTGCCCATCGCAGCTGCCATCTGCGTTAAAACCCTCTTTTTCAGCAAAACTTGCTGAAACACATAAAAGTGCCACAAGCACAACTTTCAAACCTTTCATTCTTGTCTCCTTGTATTTGTTTGTGTAAAACAGCTTGGCTTTTCGTCAAATTCAAAAATAACATATTCTCGCCTTTCAACGCTCACATCAGCCCATTTGCCATCTTTACGCAAAATAACATAGTGTTCGCCTTTGAATTTACTAAAATCTTTTGCCGTGCTGTTTGTATCAGCTTGATTGTTCGGTTCATTGTCCGCCCAATTTTTAAAGTAAATAGGTTTGTTTTTGATAGTGCGAAATCTCGCATCATCGAATACGCATTTATCATTGCTGTAACAATAATTTGCAATGTAAGATTTATCATAAATGCCTATAAATGCGGCGTTTATATCATTTAAGTCAAGCGAAGATTTTAGAAATTCGTTTTCTTCTTTGCTATCAGGCACGCTAATATAAGCAGTTGTATTATCAGTAAGTATCATAGCCTCTTCAAATCCCATAGGATAAGCACTGATGGCATAATAATGCCCGTCAAACTCGCTTACTTTACCCATCAAGGCACAATCAAGCTCACTATCAAAGATAGAAGCAAGGCTAAGATTTGCAAGGCACATTGCAGCTATAAAGCCGTTAAAAAGGCTTTTTGTTATTTTACGCATTTGCTGTCCTTATTCATTTCTTCAACCACGCTTAATATGGCAAGTGCATTTCCCATATCAGAAACCTTGCCGCACTGATGCCTTATGCTTTCGCCTGATTTCACAGGACAAGAGCCGTTTTTGCATTGACGAATATCTGTTGTGTATGTGGTTGCGCTCGTAGTCGCTTGGGCTTTGTTTGAGCCATCATTGTAAATAGCTGTATCGCTTTCAAGCACTCTTACTTCACAAAACTCACTTTTAATGTTTGTATCGCCTAAATTCATATCCGCAGTGATTCTCGTGCCGTCCTTGTCCGTGTATGAGAGCTGATTGTTAGAAAGATTAAACGATGCACTTTTTTGTAGGTTTTGCACTTGTTTTTCAAGATTATTTTCAAATTGCAAATCCAAGTCTGAATCCTTGTTTTTGCTACCAGCTTCAAAGATAGACCATACACTAAGTTCATCGTTTTTTTGCTGCTCGATTTGTCTGTTTGCTTGTTCTGTGGTATTGCCTTCTTTATCCACAGCTTGGTATGAAGAGCCTCTTGCTGTGGCATTAGAGCAGCTTGACATATCTTGTGCTGTGTATTTTAGGGTAGAGCCGTCCATAAAAGCATTAGAAACCACAAAGGAATTTCCATTTGAGATGAGTGTTGAAATCGGCGCACCGAAATCTTGTAGAATTTTAGACTTTTGAGTGTTTGAAACATTGCCACATTCACTACCTATACAATAGCACGCTCCCAAATCGCTCGCCTCTTGCGTTTGTTTGAGGGTTAAATTTGAGCCATCATATTGCCAAAGAAAAAAATTAGTTTTTGCAAGGGGCATTTTGTAGTATTGTATTGCATTTTCTTCTTTCCAAAATATGCCACCCTTACATTTATTTTGCCAAGCACTACCAAAACCTAAACGGCTTTTAGTGCAGATTGAATACTCAGTCCAACTTCTTTTCACGCCATTTGCACAAACGCCGCTAATGTCGCTGAAATTGAAATTTCTGTCCCATTTGCCGTCCAAATCATCATCAATCTCTACTTTAAGATTGACATTACCACTGCCATTGTATGATAGCCTTAAAAAATCGCCTTTTTTGCCACATACCATACTCGCATCGCCTGTGCTTTTGCCATCAACGCTTGAAATCGTGCCTTCATTTTGAATGGCTTTACCCATTGAGTCCATATTGTTCTCAAAAAAACCGCTCAAATCAGAGCCTAAACTCTTGCCTATTTCGCTCGCTTGTTTTGCTGTTTCATCAGCAAAGCAAAGCAAAGCAGATAAAACCGCCGTTGTTACTAGATATTTTTTCATTTTTTATCCTTTCTAATTTGAAAATGCAGTAGTTACAGCCCTTTTGGACTCTCTATCTATAAGCTCAATAGAGTCCATTCTATTTTTAGTCTCTTGTGAGGTTTTTGCAAATTCTTCTTTAAAGAATTTATAAAATTGTAGCTGAGTGTCCTGAAAGTTTTTTATCGCAGCTTGATAATTAGTCTCTGACAAGGTTTTAGCTGAAAATTGCGAATTCGCTGAGTGAATTTTACTTATCATAGACATAACTTCGACATTTATATCCTCAATCATAGCTTTAAAAAACATTAAAGAAAGCTGTTCAAGTAGTTGCTCATCAGGTTGGATTCTGCCTGAACCATAAAGATTAAGCATATCAAACAAAGGCACATTTTGATTGTTGATGAAGTTAATATCCTCTTTACCAAGTGTGCCATTAGTCATCATTGCATCTTTAATCGTTGCAATGCTATTAAGAAAATGAGTTTTAAGCGTATCTAAGTCTTTCAAAGTCTTTTCTTGCGGATTATTAAGCTCCAAAGCCTTGCAACCCTCATCTTTATCACAAATCGGTTGTTTGTAATTTTGAAAAGTCAAACTAGCATTTTCATCGCCAAGCCAAGCTACCTTTATAAAATTTTCAGGTGTAATAGTAGGGGTTTTGTATTCCCATTGCGTTACACCGCCACCGCCTTTTCCGTCATCTTCGCTTATAAAGCCATTAAAGTCTCCATACAAACCTCGCAATAAATTCGCTACATCATCTTCTTTAAATCCTTTGCCTAAAAGTTTTTTAAGCAATGTTTGAGTTGCAAAACTTTGATTTGTGTTAAGATGGTCAAAAACTTTTTGCATCAATGAGCCTTGTTGTAAAGCCTTGTTTGATGGTGAATTATAAGCAAAATCCAAATCTTTCACGGCAGCATTTGCCTTTGTAGCCCATTCTGTCATCGTATCTTTGGCTTTTGCTAGCTTTGTTTTCGCACCAGCAGTCCAATCATTGACATTGCCATCAAAAATTGCACTATTTAAAGCCTCGCCCACATTCCTACCTGCATTTAAAGCAATAGAGCAAGCATCAAAGTTAATGGAGTTTATCATATTTGCTATGCTTTCAAGTTCGCCTAAAATAGCTTGACAATCCTTACAAAGCGTAGATAGGGCAAGTTGAGTCGCAAAAGCAGGCGCAGCCGATGAAAGTTTTTTGATTTTTTCGACAAGCTGGTCAAAATCCATATACGAAAAAGAACCCCAAGTCGCATCTATACCATTACAACCTACGCTCACGCTAGGCGGTTGCCAAGAAAAAAGTTTAATCGGTCCAGCAGGATTCCAACGAATGCGAATGCTACCGCCTGATGCAAAGCCTGATGCTTGTGTTTTATAATACCCTGCTGATTCTTTTGAGATACTCATATTAGCACTATTAAGCAACTCGCTCAACCAGCTCGCATTTGAAAATGATACCAAAAAGGCACTTATACAAAGTGCGCCCAAAATTCTTTTTAAATTTTCCATACGCTTACCCCTTTAATGAGATTATAATCCACAAAGCCCCAATACCTACTATCATAACTTCGTTCGTGTGTTCCCATCACAAAGTATTGTCCATAAGGTATTTGTCCGTTAAACACGAAATGCTCTACCCTCTTGCCATTTTTATCCTCTGTTTTTGCAATACCTATAAGCTCATTATTGCAAAAGTATTGTAAGCCTTTAACGCTTAATGTATCTCCGCCCTCGCAACGCACATATTTTGCAAAATTTGAGTGCTTTGCAAAATACGGCGTTTGTTTGGGCAGCAAAAAGAAAACAAGCTTGTCTTTTAAATCAGCCCTTTCAACACTACGCTCGTAAATAATAACTCTTGCATCGATGCTTTGTGTTTGCACAACACCTATGCCATAGAATTTAACACTAAAACCTACTAGAATATAAGCTGCCACAAAGAGAATAAGCCCCAAAGAAATTATCCGCAGAACCTTTATCAATTTAGCCCTATCGTAGTTTTCATCAAAATTTGCAAAAAAGTCTTTTATTTTGTTCATTTGTTATCCTTTAAAGTTTTAGCATACATTTTAAGGACTTGCTCTGTTATGTCCTTAACATTCTTGCCATCGGCGAGTAGATTGTCTTTACGAAAAATAAGGGCGTTGTTTTCCTTACCAACCTTTTCGATGAAAAGGGCGAGCTTTTCCACTTCTTTAACGACAAATTCTTTGTCTATGGGTATGCCATTGTTTTCATTGTAAGCAAGGGCTATAAGCTCACGCCTTATTTCAGTTTCTATTTTGGCAACATCAATCACATAGATTTTAGGCACACTTGGCACAAAAAATCTATCATAAGCCACCACACAACACACAGCCACGACCACACAAAATGCTAGATTGACGAGTAAATCTTTTGTGCTTTTGTCTAAATTTAACTTCATTTTAAGCTCCTTCTTTACTTTTTTTAACCATAGTTTCTATGGCTTCGCCTAAGCTCATACCGCTATCTTGTAGCTCTTTGATTTTAGCCTTATCTTTGGGGTCAGTTGTGGTAAGATAGTAAAAAAACTTGTCCATAACAAGCCTATAAGGCAACTTCACTTCATCAGGTGTCATCACATAAAGTTCTGAATACTCAGGCTTTACTGTAACTATTGAGCGTAAAATCTCTTTATCAAGCTCGCTGAGATTAAAGACTTCTGATTTAATCAACATATTGATTGAAGTTTCAGTTTGTTTCATAAAGATTTTCCACGATGAGTTGTTAATAATAACCGAGCCAGCCTTGCTTAATCCACCACTTTTAGGGTTGTAAATATCGTCAAAGCCTTGTGTGGCAAGTATGATTGAGCCGTCATATTTTCTTGCACGGCGATAGGCTTGCTCAATAAAATCGTCCATTCTTGGATTTTTACCCAAAAAGCGATGTGCTTCATCGATGACGATTTGAATGCGGCTTTTTCTATCAGAACTCATATACATAAGCTGATTTATGTGATAAATAAGCAACATAATGATAGGGTCTCGAATCTCAGGGTGTGATTCAAGCCCTTTAAATTCAACAACGATGAATTCTTTGTTGATATTAAACTCATTATGCCCTGATAAAAAGCGTTCATAAATTCCACCACGACAAAAAGAGCCAAGCTGGTCAGCAAAATCTTTAAATCTCAAATCTTGCTCGCCAAAAACAGCATTGATTTTATCTCTAATGTGTGTTACCTCAATCTCATTTTTCATATCAGCATAAAGCTGTTTGATAATGTCTTGTAGTTTTGTTTTGATGAGCTTTTCGTCCTCTAACGCACGAGACTCGCTTTTTGATGAACCGAGCATATACACGAAATCGCTCAAATAAGCCAAATCTTCCATTAACTGCTTTTCGCTTCTAATCTCTGAAAAAGGATTAAAACTTATAGGCTTTTCAGGGTCTAAAAAGACATATTGTCCGCCCAAAGTATCGCAAAGTTTTAAAAATGAGTTGTCATAATCCAAAACAAAGACTCTATCGCCCCTTGCATAAGAATTAAAGCCTAGCATATTCAGCAAAACGGATTTACCAGCACCAGAAGTAGCGACCAAATAGGCGTTGAAATTTATGTTTGAGACAAACAAATCAACGCCAGCAAGCTGTCCTCGCCTTGAAAAAAGCATAATGTTAGGATTTGTGCCTTTGTAATCAGCTTCAAGTGGCACGAATTGCGAAGCTTGGTCAGGAAACATCGAGCGGTATTTACCTGTTGTGAAAAACAAATACTCTTTGTTAATCCCCATAGGCAAGGAAGCGATGAAATTGAGTTGATGAATACCCAAAGCCTCGTCCATAATGAGAGCCTTTGACTCGCCACCCTTGTTCCAATAGCTCATCATTGTGTGTGCGTTTGATGCGGCATCTTCATAATTTTCGCCACTTACAATGACATTTAAATCAAAGGCATAAAGTTTTTCTTTTTGATTGTCTATCCTATCCAAAATCGCCACGCTTTCTTCTCTTGCGGCGGCAAATTGTCTAAAAAGTGCCTCACTCCATTTTTGAGATAAGATGATAGAGTGATTTCTTGACACCGTGCCTGTTTTCTTTTTGGGTAGCCTTATAATCGAGCTTGTGATAAAAAAGGTATCTTTGAACTGATTTGTATCCAAAGCTCTACTGATATAATCGCCTATCTTTTCGCCAAAATCCGCTATATGAGCGTTTTTTGGAAAAGATTGTGGAGCTAATGAAACATAGGCTTTTTTATCTACTTCAATGTGGCTATCCTTTATTAAAATTTCAGTGCTTGGAGCAATGATTTGTTTGTTTATATAACAATCTTCATCATAAGGCGGTAAAACGCCGTTTATATCGTGGTTTGGATTTAAAATTTCATACAAAATCGGCTTTAAAAACTTAGGATTAGCCACGACAGGTCCAAAATGATTTGCCGAAAGGATATTTTTCAAATTGTCCTTATAAGAAATGATATTATCTTTTTTGTCTGATTTAATGCTGATAATGACAATAAAATTTTTAATCTTTGCCGTCATAGAGCGAGATACACCTTCTCTTGTCTTTGAGTAGTAAAATTCGCTCATATTCATTACAGCTGTATGTAAAAGTTTATTGTTTTCAAGATTTGCTCTTTGTAAATGTTCAGCTTTCCAATGCTCGACATTTGCTCTTATGTTTTTGCTTCCAAAGAGCATAAACTGCAAAAAGGTATCATCAGGTAGCTTTGAAAGCATTTCTTCAATCGCCGCAGCTGTGCTTTCGCCCATTCTTATGCGTGGGCTTGCCAAAAACACACAGCCATAGCTATTGTCGTTGTTATGATAAATGCCTTCCTTGTCATCAAAAACCATATAAGGCAAAAAATCGCTAAATTTATAACGCTGCAAAAGCGTGTTATAAGTGCTTGTGGGCATAGAGCTTAAATCATTTAACGGCTCTTTTATTTTAGCGATTTTGTCCGTGAAAAAATCCATAAAAGACATTATAATCCCTCACTCACTACATTGTAATCAAAGATTTTATCCTTTGCCTCTTCACCACTTCTTGGGTCGCTCAGCACAAATTCTCCGTCTTTGATTTTAAGCCAGCTTTCTTGGTAGCTGTGATAAAGTCCATCATCGCTTATATACGGAAACACAACCATTTGCGCAAACAATGGTTGTCTATAAAGAGGCATATTGTTTGGTAATTTAGTGATATTTTCTTTCACGGCACTTTGTCTGTTTTGCTGTGCAAATGAAGGCGAATTTTTAAGAAACTCTTTGATAAGTTTATCCTCATCGCCTCGTGGCAAAGCCGTGTAGTTAATATCTCCGTCATTGATAAGCACTTTAAGCTGTTCATTGAGCTTTTTGTTTGTTGCTACGCTGTCATTTTTTGACGAGCAAGCCACAAATAAAAGACCGCTTGCTATCAGTATTAAAAAGAATAAATTTTTCATTTGTTCGCACTCCAAAAAGTGATATTTTTGCCATAAACAAAAAGTCCCTCATCAAGCTCATACCACAAATGCCCTGTTGATGAATACGCAATGTTTTTGACAATAACCTTACTACCAGCATCTAGGGTAAAAACAGCCTTTGAGCCTGTTGTGGGTCGCTCTCTTACAACGATTACCTTTGTTGCTTTGCCAAAGGTAAATTTCTTGTGCTTGATATTTTCTTTAACCAAATCAACAAAGGCATAAGGGTTTTTTGATTCGCCCTTTTTTGCATCTTGTTGTGGAAAAACATTGCTTTCAAGTAGTTTTACCCTTGCTTCAAGTGCTTTGTTTTTCTCAACCAAACTCAAAATAGCTTGTTTAAGCAAAATGCTCTCATCAATGTCCTTTGCGTGCGCAGCACCCACGAGTAAGCTAGTAGCAAACGCTGCTAGCACCAAATGTTTTTTAATCCCTAGTAATGATACTTTTGTGTATGTATGTTCCATCGTTAAGCCTTACCCAACCATCTTGTTCATAAAGTGCTTCAAGCACTTCGCCTTTGTTAGCTATTCTTAGCACCTGCGCCTTACAAGAAGGCTCTTTCCTAATGTTTGCAGCATAAACGCAAACCTTAACCTTTGCATTGATTTTAGTCCTTTTGCCGCCGCTAGCACTACAATCAACGCTTGCCTTGCCTTGTGCGTAAGCATTGTCAAGCAAATTTTGCAAATTCTCACTCGAATTTGAGTCTTTGCCAAAGCCACTTGCATTTAAATCCTTGCCGTTAGCATAAAGACTAGCATTATCATCTAAAACCTTGCTTGCATTGCTTTCACGCCCAGCTATGTAGTTATTAACATAGTTTTCAAGGCTTGCATTTAAATCCTTGCTTGCGTTGCTATCAGCCAAAAGTCTCGTATTTACTTGTTTCTTATCAGCATTTTTGCTTGTATTAGCCTTTTTTGTATTCTTTTTGGACTTTTTAGTCTTTTTCTTTGCTTGTGTTGCCTTATTTTTTGCTTTATATTCTGCATCATAAGCAGCTAAATAGCTTTTATTATTGTCTCTTTTTTCATCAAGAAAAAAGCGAAAAATAACAGGCTGTTCGTTTTGAATTTGACGAATTTCATAGGCTTCAACCATTTCTTGTAGCTTTTGAGCTTTAAATTCGTTTTTAGCAAGCTCTAACGCCTTTTTGCGTTCATCTTTTTGGATTTCTTCGATTTCCTCTTCGCTTTTGCCATCAAGCGTGCGTAGCCGCAAATCGTCCATATCTGAGCTTAACTCATATACATCAGATACTGAGTTACAAACGCCACTATTTTTCCCTTTTTGGCATTGAAAGTCGTTTCTATAAGGCAGCATTCCGCAACCTATAAAGATAAAAAGCGACAAGCTCATTATGCTTAAAGGCTTTAAAAATCTCACATTCATTGCCTATCCTTGTTTAAAAATTCTTGCACCTTATCCAAATTTGCCCCATCAATAGTCGCTACAATCTTGTTTTTGTCTTTCTTATCGATGATAAAAACCTTTGGCGTGCCGTTGATTTTGAGCTTTTGTCCCAAAGCCATAGTCGCTTTGAGAGTTTTTTGCGCTTCTTTGCTAACCTTGACATTTAAATCTTTTTGCGTTAAGCGGATTTGCTTTATCGCCGCTTTTATATCCTTGCTTGAAAGAATTTGCTCGCTCCACCTTTTGGCGTTTTTGTGAAAGTTTAAAGGCAAAAAATTTACATAAACGCTCACATCTTTTTGCTCTAAAAACTCTTCGAGCTTAGCACAATATGGACATTCAGGGTCTGTAAAGATAAGCACTTCGTATCGCTTACTGCCTTTTCCATAATCCACCTTTTTAGCATTTCTCATAAGTTCATCAATCTTTATGTTTTTTAAAAGCTGATTTTGTAGCTCATTTTGCCATTCTTGCCTATCATTCGCCGTCAAACTCACACCGCCAGCAGTGTAAATTTCGCCGATGAAAATTACTCGCTTGAAAGGATTGATATAAAGCAGATTGCCATTGCCTAAAAATGCCTTATAAAAGCCATCTATTTCAGCTCTTTCAACCTTATCTATCTTTGTGCTAGGCATAATGCCTTGCACAAGGCTAGTTTCTTGTTGCTCTGTAAGCGTTTGAGCGTTTGCTGATAAAGCAAGCGCACCGATAATTCCTGTTGCCATCAAATGTTTTTTCATTGTTGTTCTCCTACTTGTTGTTGTGTTGTGGTATCAGCAGCTTTTGACTGCTTACCACCCTTAAATTTATCCGTATTTTCTACCACTTCAAGTTCAGTCATTGAAGTAACTACGACATTAACCTCACGCCCAGCTGAAATCTCAATCACAGGCGCAATTTGGTCAGCCATTTTTAAATAAAAGTCAGCAAGTTTTTCAGCGGCATTTGACATACCTTGAAACATACCTGCTTGTATGCTTTCTTGGGCTGTTTGCTCGGCTTTTGTTGTGGTAGTGCCACCCCAACCTGAGGTAACGATTTGATTTTGGTTTGCAAAGCTCTCGCCAACGCCTTGCAAAAAGCCAGCAATGAGCGTGCGAGCAAGCAAAGCTCCTTGTTTTGTAACAACTTCGCCCTTTAAGCCAAGTTTTCCATCTTCGCCACTTACTGCACCTTGCAAAGCCATATCAATGTGCTGTCTTTTGTCTGTGATACAAGAAATGTTATTGACTCTTATATAAGCCCTTTCAGCAGTTAAATCTCCATAACCTTCGCCCATCAAAAAGCAATCGATAATGTCATACTTAAAAAAGTTTGGCAATATCGATAAATCCGTTACTTTGAGCAAGACGGGCAAAGGCGAACTCTTAGCCTGTGTCATTGTAGGGGCGTCCATACCTGAGAGCAATACGGATTTAATTATTGAACCCGTAGGTATGATTTGCCCCTCGACTTTTTTTCTTTTTTCTTCCTTTGGCTTTGGCGTAGCGACATTGATGAAAGAAAGAGTGCTTTCCATAGGTGTATAACGCACTTCTTCAATCTCTTCAAGTCGAGGCACTTCGCCAACCTTTGTTAAACCAAATGTTTGACGACTTTGGTTATTGTCGCTTGCAAAGCCATTGCCATTTGGCATAGGAAAATTCGTATATAAATTTGAATTATCGTTGCTTTGATTGACATCAGCTAAACCACTTGTGAGCTTTTTATCAAAATCCCTTGCTTGATTATCAAGCTCTGTGTCAAGCCTTGAAAAATTGCCTTTGTTGTTTTTGTCCATTTCTTTGATGATTTGTTTAAGATTTGCGTTATCTTTGGCAAGAGCTTCGAGTTTAGCATCGACATCGCTTAAATGCTTGCCTGTAAGTGTTAGTTCATCGACACCTTGTCCTACCCAATTTGTCTTTGCCATAGGATTTTCTTCTACAATCTCAAAATTTCCTGCTGCTTTTGGATTTTTATCCTTTTTATCCCCAGCCATAAACATCAAAGCTCCAAGCACGACCACAAGCCCTACAAACATCACAATTTTGTTTTTGCTTTGATTTTTTTGAGCATTGCTTGGGTCATTGTCATTGCTGAAAAATTTTAAAAACGGATTAGTCATTTTACAGCCTTTGTGATGATGACAACGCTTGCCGTGCTATAAGGCAGCAAGTGATTGACTTCGTTTGCGTAGTAGATGCTTATCGCCTTTGGTGTGTCTTTGGCAAATTTAATGTAATCTTTTGGATTAAGCACGATGGCTTTATCGGTTTTGTTTTTGACTTCAAGCACAGCTGCGCTGTAAAGCACACCATTGTAAAGATTAACTTCTTTGGTTTGCAAAAGCGCAGTATCCTGTAAAATCTTATTGACTTTTTTGCTCTTATAGCCTTGTGGCACGCCATTTGTAAAAATACTTTTTGAAATTTTACCCATAGTGGCGACAAAAGGGTCATCGCTTTCGTATTTTAAAATCTCATCTTTACTTGCTGAAAAGTCATTGATGACAATGGTTTCAGCTTCCATATCCACAGGATTAAGAACTATGGAGTAAGTCTTTGCCTGCGTGATAAAGAAAATTTCAGAGCTTTCAGCCTTATCATAAATTGTCTCAGGCGGTCCAACAGGCTCTTCTTTGTTGTTGCCTGTTACTCTAACCTTTTGTTTGCGCATAGGTTGATATTTGATGAAGGCTTGGTTATCAACAATCTTTATATCTACGCCCTTTTCCTTTGAAAAAGATACATCAAGGATTTGGCTTGGTAAAACAAGCCTATTCACACTGCGATTTGACACATTGATAGTGAGTGCATCATTTGGCGGATTGTCAATCACAACAATAGCCTGCAAACTTAAAGTAAAGCAAGCTAAAACTGCTAAAATTCTTTTAATCATCTTTATTATTTCCTTTCTTCTCGTTTTTTATAGGCACGACATCGTTTAAGAAAAATCTTCCCAAAATAATGTCATATTTGATTTCATATTCGCTAATATCAGAGCGAATAACCTTATCTTTGATAATATCTTTAACCACGCCATACACCTTAATCGTGCCTTTGGTATCTGCATCGATTGCGCTTACAAAAAATGTCCTTGAAATAGAGTTTTCAATAATATAGCGAGTTTGCTCTAAAAGTTTGCCACGCACTTCATTGTAGTATTTAGGCTCTACAAGCGTTAAAATGTTTTCAATGTTGTTTTGAGCGTTAGATTTTGTGATATTGAGCAAGTTAAAAGTGATAAATTGCCCCATCTCGTGCAAATAAGTTTTAGACACTTCATTACCTGCTATCCAAAATTCTTGGTTTGCGATTTTTGGGGGCATAAAGACAACTTTTTGGCTATCCGTTCTTGCCACGATAATATAAACCAAAAACATAATCACAATGCTAAAAACAATGGATATAGTCCTAAATGTGATATTTTCGTAAAGGTATTTATCCATTTTGTTTTTATATTTATCAAACAGCATTTCACGCTCCTAAAAAATATCTCATATATGATGGCGGCATCTTTTTGGGTTGTCTTATTCCGAGCATATAAAGGATATGCAAGAAAAAGCCCTTTACCCTAGCCCTTTTCAGCTTTTCATAAAGTTTCGAGCAAATTACACCCAAAGCAAAGAAAATCCCAAAGGTAATTGCGCCCTTTGTAAATAAGATAGCAATAGCCAAAAACACCGAAAATACGATGAGTGTATCCACTTCCCAATTTCCAAACATAGGCTTAGTGTCGATAAATTTATTCATTTGCACATAGCCATTAGCATCTTTTGCCAAATTTAGTCCTTTACACTAAAACAAAAAAGGGGAGCTTGTCCCCTTGAAATTCCTCAAAACAAACCACCGTGCAATGCCTCAATGATTGAATTGCCTTGAGATATCACAATTGAAAATCCTAGCATAAGGAAAAATTGAAGTATAGAGCCAGCAAATGCTCTCCATATACCTACACAAAAGAATAAAAGGGCGATAATTCTTCTCGCATAAGTATCATTAAGCCAGCCACTTACCGTATCCCACAATCCTTTTGCTCCGAGTCCGTCTGTATTGCCTGCGAGCATAGCCGTAGCCCCAAAGCTCAAAACGAACGCCAAAAAAACCAAAGTTGTTCTGTTCATTTTTTTAACCTTTAAATTTGGATTTGTAATTCTTAGCCAAATTAAGGGTTTAAGTTGAGGAAAGCTAAAAGCCTTCCCACCGCTGTTCCGTGCTGCAAGAATATAGCAGCTCTTTTATACTCTATCCGTCAAAGGATAAAGCAAATTATACCATAAAACTTTTTAAAAAAGTAAATACTAATAAAAAAAATTGTTAAATTTTTTTAATAATTATGTAAAAATAGGTATTTAATGCGATTTTTTGTTATAAAAAATTTCATAAAATAAATAGTATTTACTTTTTTATGATATAATTTGAGCAAAAAAAAGAAAGGTAAGTAAAAATGACAGCACCAAAAATTATCGAACAAAGCCTATTTGATTGTAAATTACAAGAAACAACTTGTAGCATTCAAGAAATACGCTTGCCGATATTTGCGCCCTTAAAAAAAGTCAATCCAAAATCAACCATCTACAATGATTTTGTAAAAAATAAAAGAACTCGTGAAGTGGTTACGACTTGGGGTAGGGTAAAAATCAAAGGTTATTTGCTTACGCAGGTGCATAAGGATTTACTTGACCTTATCATCTTAAACGCCGACAGAAAACAATGGACGGCTGATGATAGACTTTTAATCGAATTTAGCAGCTATAAAGTGCTTAAAAACTATGGCGACAAGGGAGCTAATTATAAGTGGTTTAGAGCAATGCTCGATGATATAATGGGTAGCGTGATTTATTTAGAAACAAACAACAAAAAAGGCTATGCTTTTCACATCATATCAGCTATGCACTACGATGATAACAAGGAATTTATAGGAATTTTGCTTTCAAAAGAGTATTTGGAATTTTACAAAGAAAACCTTGCAATTAACTATAATAGCGAGATAATCCATATCATCAGTATTGAAAATTCTATTTTAAAAGCCATAGTGCGCTTTTTTCTTTCACACAACAATCTCAATATAAAGCTCGATGATTTGCTTGGAGCTATCGGCATAAAAACTGACAAAAAAGATAGATTTTATAGACACATCAAGCAAACGCTCAAAGACAGCGGCGAAATGCTTAAAAAATTTAACATAGATTGTAAAAACAACACTTTTTACTACAAAGGCAACACAAATGTCAAATTCTACCTTAACTAGCGAGCAAGCAACGATAGTTGATTGCGATTTTGACAATATACTTTTAATCAACGCCTACGCAGGCACAGGTAAAACATCGACATTGATTAAATTTTGCGAGAAAAGAGCTAAATACAAGATACTCTACCTTTCTTATAACTCGTCAATGCGTGTTGAAGCCGAAGCTAAATTTAAGCATCTTAAAAATGTCTGCGTTAAAACAATGCACTCTCTTGCCTATGAAAGTGTTGATAAAAGCATAAAAGATAGACTTGGCAGCCTCAGAGCTTTTGATTTAAAGGATTTTGTAAGCGATATGAAAGAAAGCGTGAGAATATATTACGCAAAGGCTTTATTAAGCCTTGTTAAGCAGTTTTGCAACACAGGATTAAGCCTAAAAGAGTTTTTAACTAGCTTTTTGAAAGAGCCACAAAATTTTGGTGTTAATCCGAAAATTTTTGACACAACATACATAGGTAATAAGTTGATTAGCCTTTGGCAAAGTGAAATTCCTAAAAACACAAAGTTAGCGTATGAACACGATTTTTATCTTAAAGAATTTCAGCTCAGCGAGCCTGAACTCAAATATGATTTCATCTTGGTTGATGAAGCACAAGACATTAACGGCTGTGTTATAGATATAGTTTTAAGCCAAAAGTGTAAGAAGGTATTTATCGGAGATACCTATCAAAGCATTTATAAATTTAGGGGAGCGTGTAATTCTTTGGAAATTTTATCAGAAATTGACAATACAAAAGTGCTTTATCTTACGCAAAGTTTTCGTTGCCCTTTAAGTATAGCTGGTATTGCAAACAATTACTTGAAACTTTTAGGGGCGCAAAAGGACTTTAAAGGCACTTCAAAAGACCTTTCATTTGACTTTGATGGGAAATCAAAGGGTAATCAAAGGGTAATCATTACCCGCACAAATGCTAAATTGTTTGACATTGCCGTGCAAAATTTAGACAAAAAACTTTTTTTGGTAGGCGGCATAGAAAGTTATAATTTTAATGATTTGCTCGACATTCAAAGTTTGCTTTGCAAAAAGAAAGAACACATTAAAAATGATTTTATAGCTAAATTTGCTGATGTCAAAGAACTCATCGCCTATTCTGATGAGAGCAATGAGATTGATTTAAAACAAAAACTTTTGATTTGTTTTAAATATATGCAATGCAATATCTTTGATTTAATCAAAAAAATCAAATCCTGCGTGGTTAAAAAACAAGATAATGCCGAGCTTATTTTAAGCACAGGACACAAAAGCAAAGGGCTTGAATGGGATAATGTCGAAATCATTGATGATTTTATCAGCCTAAAAGAAACACTTGAAAACACAGAAGGCAACATAGAAATACCAAAAGAAGAGCTTAATCTTTTTTATGTTGCACTCACAAGAAGTAAAAAAGAATTGATACTCAACAAAAGCTATATGCTCGATGATGCACTTTTAAAAGAGTGCCAAAAGAGAATTACAGCTGTTTAAGGGGGATAAATGGTAGAAATCACTATGTTAGAAACAGGCGAGAAAGTCAAATTCTACAACATAAAAGAAACGGCGCACTTGCTAAATGTAAGCGTGCCTACCATAAATCGATGGATAAAGGCAAATAAAATCAGCAATTCACGCTTTGGCAACAGCATTTGCGTTGCGGAAGCTGAGATTATGCACCTACAACAACAATGCGTGCAAGGCATAAATATCATAAAGGATAAGCGATGAGTGAGAGAATATATTATAGGCGCAATGAAATAGCTAAAATACTATGTGTTGATTATGTTACAATCGTGCGATGGGTAAAAGAAGGCTATATCAAAGAATATCGCATCAATAAATCAAGTAAAACACCGCTATATAATCTCAATGAGATATTAGCTACGCTTCAAAATTCAAAGGTTTAAAATGATAAGTCAATACGCTGTCTATATGACAAGGACTACTGCAAAGGGCAATGTCAGGTATTATAAACTTGATGTAGAACAAACGCTCTTTGGGGGTTATTGCGTTGAGCGCAAGTATGGTAATGTTAAATTTAAATCTCACACAGGTTTAAAGAAAAATTATTTTGATAAAACCAATCAAGCGTTAGGATTTTTTGATAAAATTCTACAAAACAAACGAAAAAAGGGTTACAGATGATTTACATAGGTTATATTACGACAATTTACCTTGTCATCAGCATTGCTGTGGCGTGCTTTTTGCTCGGCACTAAACAAACATCATTTAAAGGCTTTAACGGCTGGCGTATCGCACGCTGGTTTTTAACCATACCTTTGATTATGCTTGAAGAAATTCTATCAAAGAAAGGAAAATGAAATGGGCATCAATATGGAAGAGGAAATTGACATATACGGAGCTGTATGCGAGATAAGCAATGAGGCTTTTGAGTGCGAATACGAGCCACACGAAAGACTAACAGGCGATTACTATAAAAACAAAGACACAGGCTTTTTGTATAAGGCTGAATTTTTAGGCGATAGCGTAAGGCTTGTTTATGTGGGTAATGCCGATGCGGTAAATACGATTTTAAATTCCAAAGAAGCAAAGGATTTTCGTAATATGCTTGTGGATATACTTGGAGCTGATAAGAGCTTAAAGTGGTAGGTTAATTTGGCATTATTGTAGTATATTTTAAGCAAACAAATGAATTTCTTGCTAATTTATGCTATAATCCAAAAAATGCCAACAAGGATAGCAAATGCAAAAAATTAAAATGACTTTAAGCGAAAGCCAAGCAAACTATCTTTTACCGCTTTTGGACGATTTAAATATCAAATACGAAGCGGAAAGTGATGCGCAAAAATGGAATAATTTTGTTACGCAAGTTAAACAAGATGTCGCCACATACAAACAAGGAAAGCTAAAATGCCTTACAAAAGATGAATTTAACGCTCATAGAGATGAATTTATGCGTGAGCTTAATGCGAGATGATTGTTGTATTTAGCGAGAATTTTAGCACACAATTAGATGAGCTGATAGCCTTTATTGCCAACGATAGCTTACAAAAGGCAAACAAATTTGACAAAGAACTTCGTATCAACCTAAACACACTAGACTTTATGCCTTACAAATACCGAAAATCTGTGTATTTTGATGATGAAAATGTGCGAGACTTCGTATTTAAAGGTTTTGTTGTGCCATATTTTATCAATGAAAAGGCAAATGAAGTTGTAGTTTTAGGCATCTGTAAGAAAAATATACCCAAATTTAATAATCACAAGACATTATAAGGTCTTATTTCTAAACAAATTCCAGCTCAAATGTAGCAAGTCTTGGTTCTAAATCGCACAAATGCTTACCCCACCACTCAAAAAGCCTTTTACGCTCATCTAAATTTGAAGCGAAGTTGTAGCTCGCTCTCACAGCATTTTTGTCAATGTGAGCCAAGCAAAGCTCGATTATATCACTACTTAATCCGTGTTCTTCCCTATGCTCGTGGCAAATCGTGCTAAACATCGAGCGAAAGCCGTGTGGCGTAAAATCATCATTTGAATAGCCCATTCTACGAAACATACATCTTATAGTATTATCGCTGATTATCCTACTTTTGCTCATTATTGAGTTAAAAAGAAAACCTTCATCGCTAAAATGTCGATAATCTCTAAGTATTCTTATAAGTGGTGTCGATAAATGCACTATATGCTTGCGTTTCATTTTCATATCATTAGCTGAAATCTCCCAAATACCTTTATCCAAATCAATGTCCGCCCACGCCGCATTTCTTACACTAAAACTTCTTTGAGCTGTAAATAAGCTCATAAGTGTGGCTACTTTGGTGTTAAGTTGAGCATCAGTGTCCAAAATGTCGTTTATAAGCTGTTTGATTTTGTCTCGTTCGATTATAGTGGCATAGTGTTTTACAGGGGCTTTGTATATAATGTTCTTTTTGATAATGCCTGACATAGGATTATGTTGTATTAGCTCCAAATTTATAGCGTAATCAAAGATATTTTTGAGTTCTCCATAAAGTTTTTTTGCCGCAGAGCTTATTTTAGCAAGTTTCATTCTCTCAAAAATATCCAAAATATCAGCCCTAGAAATTTTATCAAGTTGGTAATCACCTATACGCTTATAACAATATATTCTTACTCTACCCCAAGCATTTTTAAGTGATTTTTCGGTTATGTCATTTCTTTGAGCAAAGTATTTTTCACATAATTGCTGAAAATTTGCTGTTACAGAGGCTTTTTCTTTAATGGAATTATTTGTTTTTAAATTATATTGCAGTTTCATACGCTCATCTCTTGCTTCTTTTAGCGACATTTTAGGATATTGTCCTAGTGTAAGTCTTTTGAGCTTGCGTGTTTTTGGGTCTTTGTAGTCAAAAACAAAAGATTTCTTACCACTTGGATACACAAGGACAAACATTCCTTCATAATCTGCCACAAGGTATTTTTTATTATCCTTTGGCTCTAACGCCTTTATTTCTTTGTCTGTAAGCATAAAAAACCTTTAAAAGCTATAAAATAGCACTTTTGTAAAGTTAGTTCCTAACCTTTAATAACCCAAATTCAAAAGTTAGTATTAAAAGTTAGGACAACTTTTCTTGTTTGATATTTTACAACTAAAATAGTAAATAAGATATAAAAGCCTTTAAAAGTGCTATTTTATAGGAATTTGAAAAAGATAAAATGTCGCATTATGTATAGTGTTGAATAGCTATGTTGTAAGTAAATGGCGGACAGAGAGGGATTTGAACCCTCGATACCCGATTAAGATATGCACCCTTAGCAGGGGTGTGGTTTCAGCCACTCACCCATCTGTCCTTTGTGGCAAATCTGCCCTTTGCTTGCATAACCTTTTTGCGCCCAGCCACACGCTCATTGAGCGACTTTACGCAAATTTTGGCTTTGCAAAAATGAAATTATACCCTAAAATGTTAAGTTTTAGCTTAAAAATCAAAAGAAATTCACAAATTGCTTGAAAAGCTTTCAAATTCGCCCCCTTTGTGCTGAATTTCCACGCTCAAAAAGCCTAAATTCAGCACAAAGCTAAAACTACTCGTCCTTTTTAAACTCATACACATAGCGGATTCCCCAGCTGTAATCCCTTGTGATTTTGGTATCCACGCTCACAGGCACGGGCATATCCTTGCCGTTAAATGCGCCATCACGCAGGCTTTGAGTGCCTTTCCACTTGCTTTTGACAAGGTTGTATTTGCCATAAAACTCTATGCCGTGGTTTTGAGCGATGATGAAACGCAGTCCAGCCGTGATAGGCAGATACACAGAGCCTTGTTCTTGGCTTGGAGTCTCGTTCGCATTGACCGTAGCAAAGCCTTGATAATCGCCCCCGTCAGCATAATAAGTCTTGCGGCTGAATTTATCTTTCATCATATCATACCCCAAGCCCACATTGCCAAAGGCACGCAAGCCAAAATGCTCAAATTGCAGCACATCATAAAACGCGCCCACGAAAAAATACCACGCCTTGACACCCAAACTTGGAGCCGAGCAAGTCAAGCCCCTGCTGTCGTAAATGCTGCCGTTGTAGCGGTAAAGGTAGTATTCTTCTTGCGTTATGCTGTAATCGCCCTTTCCTTCGCCTACATAGTTGTAAGTTTGCCCATCAGCACCTTTAATGCTGCCTGAGCCGTCAGTTTTTTGCTCGTAAGCACCTTGTTTGTTACCGCTTGCATCAGCATCTTTTTTCTCAAAATAGTATCTGATTGTGTATGAGCCTTTGTTTTCGCCTACATATTTAAAGCACTCACTGCAAGCTGTGGTATCTTTTTCATAATCGCCTTGATTTGCGCCAACAGAAACATAGTTGTATTTATTCCGTTTAGCTGTGCCATCGCTTTTATATAAATACCCTTGCAAGCCTGTTTGATTTGGGTTGTATGATTGAGTTTTATCAAAAGCCTTGTCGTAGTTCGTGCCAGCGTATTTGTCTATCAAGGCTTTTTCTTCTTTGTAGCGGTTGTTGCTAGTGTCTTGTGTTTTAGCAAGAGTTAAATTCAGCACCTGCATAGTGTAGTTGTAGTTATACTCGCCCACGCCGCAACCCTCGTTCCAGTCGCCATTTAAAAACTCAGCGCCCATTCCAAGCTGCAAGCCAAAACGCTCTGTGGCGTAGATATTTGCGCCCACATACATATCTAGCCCCTTTGCGCTGCCCTTGCCCTTAAAGTTGCGATAGCCGCTTTGCTTGCCCGTAAATGTGGTGTTAAGATAGCCTATGCCTACTTCAAGGCTCACGGCTGCGTCATTTTCCGCCCAAAGCTGAGTGCTTAAAATGCCACAAGCAAGCAGAGCAAAAAGCGTTTTTTTCATCATTTGTCCTTGTTTTTATATCGTTTCAATGCAGTATTATCGGCTTTTTTGGTAAATGTTGTTGATAAAAGTGGCATAAAAAGCCAAAGCAAAGATAAAAAAGCCGTCATTGCGAGCGTGGAGTTGCCACGAGTAAGGCAAATTTGAATTTTTAAAATCTGCTCGCAATGACAAGGCGCAAAAAGCCAAAAATTAGCGTTTAGAGAATTGTGGGCTGCGGCGGGCTTTTCTTTTGCCGTATTTTTTGCGCTCCACGCTTCTGCTGTCGCGTGTGAGTAAGCCTTGTGGTTTGAGCATAGCCCTAAATGAGCTATCCATAGCCGCTAACGCCTTTGAAATGCCGTGTCTTAAAGCCTCAGCCTGTGCGTTGTAGCCTCCGCCAAGCGTTTGAGCGGTAATGTTCATTGATTTTTCTTGCTTTGTGGCTAAAAGCGGCTGAATCACTTTGAGCTTAATCGCCTCGTGTCCGCCCAGCCAAGTGTTTAAATCCATACCATTGACGATGATTTCGCCCTTGCCTGACTTGACCCAAACCTTTGCCACAGCGGTTTTTCGCTTGCCTGTGGCGTATGTAGTTGCTGATTTTGCCATATTATGCCTTTCTTGCGACTTGCGCAGTGTGCGGGTGTTCGCTGCCCGCGTAGATTTTGAGCTTTTTAAGCATTGCTCTGCCGAGCGTTGTTTTAGGTAGCATTCCTCTAACTGCTAGTTTGTAGAGTTTTACAGGATTTTTAGCGAGTAAATCGCCAAATTTCTCGCTCTTTGTGCTGCCAAAATAGCCAGAATGCCTGTGATAGAGCTTGTCCTCAGCCTTGTTTGAGCCTGTAAAAGAAACCTTTGAAGCGTTGATGATAACTACAAAGTCTCCACAATCCACATTTGGAGTGAAGTAAGGTTTGTTTTTGCCCCTTAAAATCGTAGCTACTTCGGTTAAAAGCCGCCCAAAGTTCTTGCCCTCAGCATCAAGCACGACCCATTCACGCTTGATTTGGCTTGCGTTGATTGCCTTTGTCATCTTTTGTCCTTTGATTGAAAGTTCATTTCAAATTTTGAAAGCCTAATTGTAGCTAAATAAACTTAAAATAAGCTGAATTTAAGTTTATTTTTTGATTTCGCAAAGTTCTACGCCCAAATTCAAACAATACACCACAAAAGCACGGGTTTTTAGCCCTAAAATCTGCTCCACTGCCCTTTTGTAAAGGCTCACCTGTGCTTCGTTGCCCGCTCTATCGCTACTGCCCGTTTTGTAATCAACAACAATCGCTTCATTTTCATCAATACAAAGCAAATCAAGCTGTTTAAGCTCGCCCTCAAAGCTTAAATTTCGCTCTTTGTAAAGTGTCTTGCCCTTTAAAAGCTCTAAAAATTCGTCATTTTCTAGCAAATTTTGCGCCCTTTTAAAAAGCTCATCAAATTCCTGTTCGCTCAAAAAGTGCCTAAATTCACTCTTTGCGCGTTTGCAAAGTGCGCTAAAATTCGCTCCGTCAAAGTTTAAATGCTGCATAAAATAGTGAAAAGCGTTGCCAAAGTGGATTTCCTTGCTCTTTGGCGCAAGGGCTGGCTTTTCTTGTCGTGGCACTTTTTCAAAGGGCGCAAGCTCATCTTTTGCGCCCTTTTCATCGCTTTCTAGCGCGATGATTTCATTTTCAAGCGCACCAAATTCAGCGCACTCAATGCCCTCAAACAAAGTAGCTTTGGCGTTTTGCCTTTTGATGATGATGAGTGAGTTTTTTGCCCGTGTCATCGCCACATAAAGCTTGTTTGTGGCATCATCTTTTTCATAAGCTGTTTTTTTCGCTAAAAATTCGGTGTAGGCTTTGTCCTTGCCAAATTCGCGGATTTTGTCCTTTATGCGTAGCTCCCACGCGCTTTTGTCCGTGTCAAATTCGAGCATTAGGGCGTTTGTTTCGCTTTGTGGGCGCGAAAGCGTGTCAAGCAAGATGACATTGTCAAATTCAAGCCCCTTTGATTTATGCACGGTCATCACGCTAATGCCTAAATTTTCTTCATTCACAAGCTTTTGATTTAAGGGCGCAAAAAGCAAGTCTAAAAAATTTTCCTTTGTCGCGGCAAATTCGATGAGCTGCAAAAGTGCGCTGTCGTTTAAGTTGAGCTGCAATTTGCGCGCCAAAAAATGCACTATGTGAGCGGGGTTGTCGGCTAGTTTAATGTGAATTCTTGGAATTTCCTTGCCTAATAGGCTTTTGATAAGCTCGTTGTAGTATTCATCGCCGAAAATGCAGTATTTAGCATAACTTAAAAGCAAACAAACGCTTGCTTTTTTCTCCAAAACTATGTTGCTTTGCGTGTAGGCGTTAAAATTCTTTTCTTTAAGCCTTGCCACAAGGTTATCAGCCTCATCATTTTTCCAGCAAAGCACGCAAATATCGTTTTCATTTACCTTATGAGCCTTTAAAAAGTCTAGCTGTTCGCAAAGAGTTTTAAAATTTGCTTCAAAAATCTCGTCTTTTTTAGCGTTTTCGCTTTCATTTGAGTGCGCAATCCTTACAAATCCGCCACTTTTGCCCGCAACGCTTTGCTGAATTTCATAGTTTGAGTAAAATTTAGCAAAGGTTTGGTTGATGAAATTTACTAAAACTTCTTTGCTGCGGTAGTTTGTTTTTAGGCTTTCTCTTTGAATTTGCGTAAAATCCTTTTGCAGCAAGTCAAAAAGCTCTTTTTTGCCCTGACGAAAGCGGTAAATGCTTTGTTTTTTGTCTCCCACATAAAAAAAGCTCTTAAAGTCGCGCGTGCCTTTGCCTGAAAGGATTTCGGCGATTAAAGGCTTTAAAATTTCGTATTGCAAAACGCTTGTATCTTGGAATTCATCGATGAGAAGGTGCGCTATGTAGCCATCAAGGCGAAAATAAATCATCTCTTTAAGCTCATTTTGCGTTAAAAGCTCGCTCGTTTTTTTAGCTATGTCGCCAAAGCTGAGCGTGTTTTGCTCTTTGATGATGAGTTCTTTTGCCTTTTTAAAATGGCTAAGATAGTTCATCAACATACCAAGTTTATAGGCTTCAAGCGCGTTTGCATAAGCATTTAGGCTTTTGAGTAGCGCGGCTCTTTTTTGCAAAAACTCATCATCATTTTGCGCGCTTTGAAAATACTTTTTGCTCTCAAATTCAGCGACAATAGGCTTTTTGCAAAGCTCGTTTAAGCTGTCTTTGTTGATTGTATCAAAGCTAAAATTCTTTTGAAAATTTAAATTTTCGCTCATTTTTAAGGCGTAGTTTTTTAAATTTTGATAGCTTTCATTGACACTTATAAGCTCTTTTGCAGGGTAAGGCGCGTTTAAATGGGCGTTTTGATAAGAATTTTCATACAAAAACTCTAAATTTTCAAAGAAAGTTGCCTGTGTTTGCGTGCTGAGTATGTAGCGCGCAAGGTTTTCTAGCTCTTTTTCGTTTAAAAGGCTGATGAATTTAGCCTTTGCGCTTATTTTGTTTTCGCTTATGTCAAAATCGCTCATAAGCCCTAAATTCAGCGAAAAAGAGCGCACGATATTTGCAAAAAAGCTATCAAAGGTTTTTATTTTAAGCTCACTTCGCAAAAAATCACTCTTTCTTTCATCGCGCAGGGCTAAAATTTCGCTTTCATTTTTGTCAAGCAAGGCGCAAAGTTCTTTCAGCTCGTTGCTTTTGCTTGCTTCGTGCAGGCTTAAAAAGGTGCTGATGATACGCGTTTTCATTTCGTTGGCGGCTTTGTTGGTAAAGGTGATAGCCAAAATTTCGCTGATTTTCGCCCCTTTAAGCACCAAAGCCACATATCTAACGCTTAAAGCAAAGGTTTTGCCGCTACCCGCACTTGCTTCAAGGGCTAAAAAAGGCTTCACAGCAAATCCTTTTCGTAGATGAGTTTGTAAGGGCAAAACTCGTTTTCTTTTGTGTTTTTCTCATCTTTTTCAAACTCTATCTTGCCAACTTGGGCTAAAAGCTCGGCAAAAAGGGCGTTTAGTTCGGCTAAATTTTTGGTTTTTTCCCCATAAGTTTTTTGAGCTGAGTTTAAATCATAAAAAACAGCCTCGCATTCTTGCCCTAAAAGAGCTTGATAAAAGGCAAGTTGATAGGAATTTGCAGGAATTTTTCCTGTTTTATAATCTATAATATAAAGCTCGCCCCCCCTTTCATCAACCCTATCAATAAAGCCTTTCAGCAAAATTTGCTTGTCATTTACCTTGTAAGGCACATTTTCAAAGCCTTTTTCGCAGAATTTCACCTTAAAGCCTTGCGAAAAATGCGCCTTTTCAAGCTCGGCAAT
>OLGZ01000472.1_pt1 | contig 31844 bp, 15 predicted proteins | sample 1605981 | NCBI WGS metagenome assembly OLGZ01 (sample SAMN03283291) | human gut metagenome | biome: human-associated habitat; material: feces | host: Homo sapiens | place: Peru | collected 2012 | reverse complement strand
GGGGTGCCAGCTTCGGTGGTCCTATCATCAAGGATAAGTTGTTCTTCTTCGCCAACGGTGAATATCAGAGCAATATCTCTGCTGGTCCTTCTGGTACAGCTCGTCTCAGCGAAAGCGATAAGTGGTCTCCATCATCTGGTACCGTTCACCGCCCATTGCAGAGCGACATGGACAATATGCTCAGCTTCCTCAGCAAGAACTATGGTTACAACCCAGGTCGTTATCAGGGATATTCTCTCGATACTCCATCATACAAGTTCCTGGCTCGTATCGACTGGAACATCAACGAGAACAACAAGTTGAACATCCGTTTCTCTAAGAGCCATGATAAGGATTCTTCAAATCCATCTAGCTCAACCACTCCATTCAAGGATTCTGTCATCTATCCTGGTGGTGAGGATGCTACGGGTGGTAAGTCTCAGTCTGGTCGTACAGCTAACGCTGGTCTCTACTTTGAGAGTGCACGCTACTATCAGGAGAAGAACTTTACCTCTTTCGCTGCTGAGTGGAACTCTAAGTGGGGTGGTGTAAACAATGTTCTCCGTGCTACTTACTCTTATCAGGATGAGCCACGTACTTATGTGGGTGGTATGTTCCCAACAGTGGATATCCTGAAGAATGGTTCTTACTATATGGGCTTCGGTCCTGATCCATTTACTGAGGGTAACCTCCGTCAGGTGAAGACTTTCGTTGCTACTGATGAGGCTACATGGTCTATGGGTATCCAGAACTTCACCGCTGGTCTCCAGTTCGAGACCAACAAGGCTACCAACGGCTTCGGTGCTGCTTCTGCCGGTTACTATGTATTCGAGTCTATGGACGACTTCATGAACGGTAAGGCTCCTAGAAGCTATGGCGTTACCTTCCCAATGGACGGTTCTGGCCAGTTCCTGGCTACCATGAAGTACAACCAGTTCTCTGCTTACGTTCAGGATCAGGTTAACTTCTCTGACCGTTTCCGCCTGACAGCTGGTTTGCGTTTCGAGTTGCCTATCTACCCAGAGTTGGAGAACAACTATAACAAGGCTTTCGCTGCCATGAAGTGGAAGAACGATGCTGGCGTTGAGTCTCAGTATTCTACCGATCAGCTCCCTGATGCTCCATTGACAGTTTCTCCTCGTGTAGGTTTCAACTGGGATATCCTCGGCAACCACAAGTTGGTGCTCCGTGGTGGTACAGGTTACTTCATCGGTCGTCTGCCATTCGTATGGCTCGTATCTGCAGTAGGTAACGCTGGTTGTGGTCAGTACACCTATTATTATAATACTCCATCCGACAAGGGTGCTAAGTATTTGATGGATAAGTTCTATGCTAGCCGTGATGAGCAGGTAAATGTATTGAAGCAGCAGGGCTTGGCTGTTAAACGTGAGGATGCAGCTGCGCCTTCTACTCCTACCATCATCGACAAGGACTTGAAGATGAACGCTACATGGAAGACTTCTTTGGCTTTGGATGCCAAGTTGCCTTACGATATCGACTTCTCTTTGGAAGGTATCTATAGCCGTGAGTTCAATCCTGCTACTGTTATCAACCTCGACCGCTACTGGGATGGTAAGTCATACACAGAACTGGCTCCTGGTGACAAGCGTAAGTGGTATTCACGCAACTCATACAGCAACCCTTACATGATCACCAATGCTGGTCATAAGGCATACTACTACTCAATCACTGCATCTTTGGCTAAGAAGTTTGCATTCGGTTTGAACCTCTCTGCTTCTTACACCTACTCTAAGGCTAAGTCTTACGGTGATGGTGTGGGCGACCAGGTTTCTTCTGCATACTACAACAACCGTTACTCTGTAAACGGTAACAACGATATGGAGTTGGGTTATGGTACATACGTAGCTCCTAACCGCTTGCTCATCTCTGCTTCTTACAAGAAGGACTACGGCAAGAACTTCGGTTCTGAGGTTGGTTTGATTTACGAGGGTATGAACATGGGTTATGCTGATGGTTACAGCTGCACACGTTACACTTACCAGTTGACTGGCAATGTAGTTAACGACTACGGTTCTAACGGTTTGGTTTACATCCCAGCTTCTCGCGAGGCTTTGGATAAGTGGAACTTCAAGGACAATGGTAAATATACTGCTGAGCAGCAGAAGGATGACTTCTGGGCTTACATCAACCAGGATGATTATCTGAAGAATCACAAGGGTGAGTATGCTGAGCGTGGTGGTGCTGTAATGCCTTGGCATCATCAGTTGGACTTCAAGTTCAACCAGAACTTCTATCTCAACGTAGCAGGTCAGAAGAACACTCTCCAGTTTGGTGTTGACATCAAGAACCTCGCTAACCTGCTGAACAACAGTTGGGGTCTCTACAAGACAGTTAACAACACCAAGTTGTTGAAGTATACAGCTGGCAAGAATGGTGCTGCTGGTTCATTCCAGTTCCAGAAGAACGGTAAGGATGTATTGTCAAAGACATACACCAACTACACAAGCTTCAATTCTACCTATTCTATCCAGTTCTCTATCCGTTACATCTTCAACTAATAGAGATTTAGAATACGAATTATAAATAAGCGCCCTGAAAGGGAAAGCATTGTATATAGAATGCTTTTGCTCTTTCAGGGCGCTTTCTTTTTGTCCCTTTTCTCCATACTTACTGATATTTTTTATTTGTAACACGTTTTTCTCACGCTAATTTCTTGTTATTTCAAATATTTTAGCTATATTTGCACCATATTGTATAAAATGGGTGAAAAACTTGCCTATTGGCGGGGTGAAACCTAAATTATTAACGAAATAATCTAAAGAAATATGCTGAAAAGATTGCATTTACTTCTGGCTTTGTTCATCCTGACGGTGAACGCTGCCATGGCACAGATTACTACCTCTGGAATCAGCGGTAAGATTACTTCTGATGGCGAAAATGTCATCGGAGCTACTGTTACTGCTACTCACCAACCTTCCGGTACCGTATATCGTGCCGTTACTAATATCGATGGACGATATACCATCCAGGGTATGCGACCAGGCGGTCCTTACAAGGTAGACATCTCCTATATCGGCTACAAGGACAAGGTGATCAAAAACCTCAACCTGAGCCTCGGTGAAACGGAGAATATCTCATGCTCGCTCCAGGAGGATGCCCACCAGCTCCAGGAAGTGGTGGTTTCCGGTAAGGCGGGTCTTGCTGCTTCCCGCACAGGTGCTGCTACCAGTATGACGGCAGAGCAGATCAACAACATGCCTAGCATCACCCACGGTATCGCTGACGTGGCTCGATTGAACCCGCAGCTCACCGTTACCAATTCCGGAAACATGTCGTTCGCCGGTGTCAACAACCGATACAACAACTTCATGATTGACGGTGCGGCAAACAATGACGTCTTCGGTCTGGCATCCAGCGGTAACAACGGTGGTCAGGCAGGTGCTCAGCCGGTATCTATGGAGACCATCGAGCAGATTCAGGTTTCCGTGGCTCCTTTCGATGTGCGCCAGAGCGGATTCACCGGAGGTGCCATCAACGCCATCACCAAGAGCGGTACCAACCAGTTCCACGGTTCGGCTTACTACTATGGCTACAACCAGGACCTCATCGGTACCAAGTATCCTTACCTCGATGGTACGGGTTATGCGCCAAAGTATCAGAAGCAGACTCAGTATAACATGGGTGTCACCCTCGGAGGACCAATCATCAAGAACAAGCTCTTCTTCTTCGCCAACTATGAGCGCACCAACAAGGAATATCCTAATCTCTATGGTGTAGACTCCGGCAATTCCAAGGTGAATACCGAGCAGGCTAAGGATATTCTGACCATGCTCCAGAAGATAGCTGAGAAGCAGGGAGTCAACTTCAACGATTACTACAGTAACCAGGATATCTACACCAAGAGCGATAAGGCTGGACTGAAACTCGACTGGAACATCAACGAGTTCAATAAGTTTGCCATCCGCTGGAGTCTCGTCAAGGCTGAGCAGTTGAGTGGCGGCGGTAGTGCCAGCAGCTTGAACTCCTACGGCTACAGCTATCCGTTCAAGAGCAATACCAACTCCTTCATCGCTGAGCTTCAGAGCCGATTCTCTCCAAGTGTGAGCAATGAGGCACGTGTCAGCTTCGTAAGAGTGCGCGATAGCCGTGACATCAAGGCTCATCTACCGATGATTTCCATCACGGGCGTTGGTAGCGGTACTGTCAACATCGGTACTGAGCGAAACTCCCAGGCTAACTATCTGAACCAGGACATCTGGACCATCGAGGACAACCTGACTTGGCTCCGTGGCAACCATACCTTCATCTTCGGTACCCACAACGAGTTCTACCATTTCAAGAATATGTTCATCTCGGATAAGTTTGGTTCCTATACCTTCAAGGGATTTGATAACTTCAAGGCTTATTACGATGACTACATGGCAGATAAACTGGATCCTAACAAGGCTTACATGAACCAGTACCGTTATGGTCAGGCTAACACTGATGTTACCGGCGATCCTAACTGGGCTTCAGAGTTCTCATCTGGTCAGTTCGGTTTCTATGCGCAGGATAAGTGGAATGCAAGCAACAACTTCACCTTGACCTACGGTCTGCGTCTGGATATTCCTGTATTCTTCGATACTCCAGTGGAGAATCCAGAGTTTAACGCCTTGTCAGAGAAGATGGGGTGGGGATTGAAGACCAACGATAAGCTCAGCTTCTCGCCAATGTTCTCGCCTCGTGTAGGTTTCCGCTGGGACATCAACAACGACCGCAAGTATATCCTCCGTGGTGGAGCGGGTGTCTTTACCGGTAGAATCCCATTCGTTTGGGTAAGCAACAACTACTCGGGTACAGGTCTGCAGCTCTCTTCTTACGATAGCAACAACTCTACCGTCAAGGGATTGGAACTCATCCTCGACCCAACCAAGCAGAATGCCAATGCCGACAAGATGAAGGCGAGTGCTGGTAGCCAGGATGTGGCTGTATGCGGCAAGAACTTCAAGTTTGCCCAGAATCTCCGTCTCAACCTCGGTTTCGACTTCGAGGCTTTGGGTATCGACTGGACAGCTGAGGCTATCTACTCCAAGACATTGAACGATATCCTCTATAAGAACCTCGCTCAGGAGCAGACTGGTCAGACCTTCTCCCAGAAGTACGGATATGAGTGGGACAACCGTCCGCTCTACCAGAGCGTGGTGAAGGGTACACCTATCGCTGGTGTCTATGCCCTCGGCAATACATCCAAGGGTTATACTGTCAACCTCTCTCTGAAGGCTGAGAAGCATTTCAACTTCGGTCTCGACCTGATGGCAAGCTATACCTGGACGCGTTCACGCAGTGCTGCCAACGGTGGTTCTTCAGTAGCAAAGAGTAACTGGACCTATCAATATACTCATCGTGACTGCAACGATTTGGAGGTGGGCAACTCTGCCTACAATGTGCCTCATCGCATCCAGGCTTCTGCTTACTACCATATCAAGTACGGTCATCAGAAGCAGTGGCAGACCACTCTCGGTGTTATCTACCAGGGTAAGAGCGGTTCTCCTTATACCTATTATTATTATGGAGACGTAAACGAAGACGGATCTAAGGGTAATGACCTGTTCTACATTCCAACTGATGCACAGATTGACAAGATGCGTTTCGAGGAGACCAAGTACAACAAGAATACCTTCACCAACCGTATGTTTGGCGACAATCATGGTGATAAGCTTACCGAGGAAATGCAGCGCGAGATGCTGAAAAAGTGGATTGCAGACGATTCTTACCTCAGCAAGCACCGTGGCGAATACTATGAGCGTTATGCTGACAATCTGGCTTTCGAGCATCACTTCGATGTTCACTTCGGTCAGAAGTTCAACTTCAAGGTGGCTGGTCAGATCAATTCCATCGAGCTGACCTTCGATATCCTCAATGTAGGTAACCTCCTGAACAAGGACTGGGGTCATACCTATGGTGACGGTTTCGGAACCTATTTCTCACCTGTCAACTATCAGGGCAATGGTGTCTACCAGTTTACCGGTGCCTATGCCTACAAGAGCTATAGCGATTACTACAGCCGTTGGCGTGGTCAGGTTGGTTTGAAGTACACCTTCTAATCTCTGCCATTTTATTCAAACTCCATAGAGTCCCTAGTGTCGCCAAATGCGATACTAGGGCTTTTCGTTAATATAAGTTGCTTTACGCCCTAAAAGAACAATAAATATTAAAATTATCGCCTTCTAAGGGTACAAAATGTTGCCAAATTGTGGATTTTTTAGTATAAAATGTTGTTGTTCACATAAATTAACAAAATTACCCCCCCCCATTTTCACAAATTCTTCATATATTTGCAGCAGCTAATTAATAAAGTTCAAGAAAAAGCAAATGATAAAGTAAGAACTTCAAAGCAAATGATGAATTGTAAGTAAAAGTATACCCAGATGAAGTAGAGTTACAACCACTTGTATACTCAAAATAGAACTAGATATACTAACAAAAATATATAAACCGAAATTACATATTAAAACCATTATTAATTATGTGCAAAACGATGGTGATGAAAATGTCTTTAGCTACCATGCTACTGATGTTGATCTCGATGAACGGCTTTTCGCAGAACATTGGGGTAAAGAGCAATTTGCTGTATTGGGCAACAACAACACCCAATATCGGACTTGAAACTGCTGTGGGGAAGAAGCATACCGCTCAGGTATTCGTAAGCTTCAATCCTTGGAAGCAGTCGGGAGGTGACCAGTCCAGCCTCCGCCACTGGCTTGTGATGCCGGAATACCGCTATTGGTTCTGCCAGAACTTCAATGGCTGGTTCCTCGGTGCTCATGCCATGGGTGGACAGTTCAATGCCGGAGGCGTCAAGCTACCTTTCGGTATGTTTAAGGACTTGCGCGACCATCGCTATGAGGGATGGTACGTAGGTGGTGGTGTCACCGCTGGTTATCAGTGGCCACTTTCCAAGCACTGGAATCTGGAAACATCCATTGGCATTGGCTACGACTACATCCAGTACGACAAGTTCAAGTGTGGCAACTGTGGGGAGAAGTTAAAATCCTCTCACGATAACTATGTGGGTCCTACCAAGGCTGCCCTCTCCCTCATTTATATGTTATAACCCCTTTTAACATTAATAATCATGAAACTTTCAAGAAATACCACCTATTTATTATATGCAGCCTTATTGATGGTTCCTGCAACTGTTATGGCACAGAACTGCCATGAAGTAAAGCTGGCTGCCAACAAGATTCAGGTTAGCAATGTGCAGGTGGCGCAGCAGAACAACGCTCTTTCCGTTTCGATGGATCTGAACCTCGATTCGCTCTATCTTCCTTCCAATCTCCAGCTGGTCTACACTCCTGTTTTCAAGACCCGCCAGGGAGACATCAAAATGCCGGAGATAGTCATCAACGGTCGACGCCAGCAAATCATGTTCGAACGTGGGGTAGGCAAGAAGCAGCTCAATCTTTCTCCTGAAGCATTGGTGGTTCGCCGAACCAACAAGAAGGTTCAGACCGTCAATTACTCTGCTTCCATTCCTCTTTCAGGACAAGTGAAGAACTACGATCTCAACATGCATGAAGATCTTTGCGGATGTGGCAATATGGAAGAAGGCAACGATTTCCATCTCCGCCATCGCCGTCAGCCACAGGCTGTCTTCGTACGTCCTGCCGTAGAGGCAATCAAGGTTCGTCATCTCGATAAGCGTGCTTATATCGACTTCCCTGTCAACAAGATAGAGCTTCATGCCGACTACCGTCGCAATCCGGCTCAGTTGGACAGTATCGTAAGAACCATCAATGCTCTGAAAGATGATAAGAACCTGGAGGTGAGCGGAATCAACATTCATGGTTATGCTTCTCCTGAGAGTCCTTACAGTCATAATGACTATCTGGCAAAGAACCGTGCCAAGACCCTTACCGATTATGTTCGCCGTATGGTAGCCCTGCCAACCCAGCTCTTCACCGTTTCTTCTACGGCAGAGGATTGGGATGGTCTCCGCAACTATCTCAAGGAGAGTAATCTGGAGCATAAGGCAGAGATTCTGGCAATCGCCAATGATGAGAAGATGGATCCGGATGCCCGTGAGCAGAAAATCAAGAAGCTGTATCCATCAGAGTATCGCTTCATGCTTGATACCTGGTATCCTGCTCTCCGCCATTCCGACTACCGCATCACCTATAAGGTAAAGCCATTCGATGTGGCTGAGGCAAAGAAGATTATCAAGACCAAGCCACAGCAGCTCAGTCAGGAAGAGATGTTCCTGGTGGCTCAGACCTATGAGCCTGGCAGTAAGGAGTTTAACGACGTGATGGAGATTGCCGTCCGCATGTTCCCAGAGAACGAGACTGCCAATCTCAATGCCGCCAATACCCGTCTGAATGCCGGTGATGCTGATGGAGCCAAGTCCTATCTTGAGAAGGCAGGCAACAGTCCTGAGGCTCTGAATGCCCGAGGTGTCTACGAGTCCTTGAAGGGCAATGACCAGCAGGCCCGCCATTACTTCGCTTTGGCAGCCAAGGCAGGCGTCAAGGCTGCCCAGGAGAATCTGGAAAACCTCTAAAGAGCAAGTGCTATATACAAATTTAGAAAAAGCAAAATATTAGAAAAAGCAAAATATTGATTGTGTAAATATAGAATTAATAATAAACTATCAAATTATATCTAGTATGAAAAAATCGTTATTGTTTTCCGCAGTATTGGCAGGTCTGATGCTCGGTTCTTGTTCAAGTAGTGATGACTTGGCAGGTGGTAACAACACAGGTTTCAATGAGAATGGTGATGGTTATGTTGCTGTTGCCATCAATCTTCCAACACAGAACCCTGGAACTTCACGTGCCAATGATAATTTCAAAGATGGCACTGCTGAAGAGTATGAAGTAAAAGATGCTAAGCTTTTGCTTTTTAATGGTGCGGATGAAGCTAGTGCAACCTTTGTACAGGCGTATCCTCTCACATTAACTTCTGCTACTCCTGGAGCAGAAAATAAGCAAATTACTACCCGTTATCAGCAGACTGTTAAGATTAGTAGTTCGGGGCTTACTAATAATATTTATGCTTTGGTAGTTTTGAATGATAATGGCCAGAGCTATACTGTCGGTGATAAAATGTCTAAAATCCTGACAGTTAATTCTTCTGACCTCAAAAACACAGGCTTTTTGATGACGAATGCTCCATTATCAACAAAGGTAGGTGCTAATCCATTTGATGGTCAAGTGAATACTTTAGTACCTGTTACGTCTGATAATATTCAGAAGACTCCGGAATCTGCAGCTTCACATGCTGTAGAAATCTCTGTAGAGCGTGCTTTAGCTAAGGTTGAAATGCTAACTGCTATGACGCCAGAACAGACATCTGAATATACTGGTGCAGTTGAAGAAGCGGGTGTAAAGAATGGAAGTAAGAAAATTTATTATACAGTTACCGGTTGGGAGTTGGCAAATACCAACAAACAGACTTATTTTACTCGCAGCTGGACAAATGATTGGGCTTCATATGAAGCTGCTGGTGCAACATCTAAATTCCGATTTATTGGCACAACGAGTTTGAACGATGATACAGCTATCCCTGCTTCAGCGTTGTATCGTACATATTGGGCTATTGACCCTAATTATGATTCATTTACAATTGGTGCTTTAGGAAATTCACAAGTTACTTCTACCGATCGGACAACGATTAAGTATTGTTTAGAGAATACATTTAATGTTTTAAATCAGAAGATTCAAAGTACTACTTGTGCTATTGTTGGTGTTCAGTTATTTACAGCAGATAATGACGTATCACCTACCAAGTATACTCCTATGACAGATTTTTATACTGTCGATTCTGATCCTACAGTTGTATATGATAAAACGACTATCGAGAAATTGATTCTTGCCCGATATGTTGCTCAAAACGCTTCGGATTTGAAAACTCATATTTCTGGTACAGTCAGTGCACAGGATTTATTGACAGTATCAGAAACTTCTTCTGATGCGGGTGTTGTTTCTTATACCGTAACAGCTAAAGCTGATAGCCGTTGGACGACTACACCTACGACAGAACAGTTAGAAAATTGGAAGAGTAGAGTGGAAGTTAAAGACTTAGAGCATGTTAAGAGTGGTATTAATTACTATTATGTTCCAATTCGTCATTTTGATAATACTGAGACACCTTGGTCTGCCGATGGTAAAACTAAATCTTATCCAAATGATGATGGTAAGGCAGAACAAAACTGGCTAGGTCGATATGGTGTGCTTCGTAATAACTGGTATGAAATCAGTGTTTCCGGCGTAAAGGGATTTGGACATGCTACAATACCTGATTTGAGTAAAATTCCGGATGATGATGATAATTTGAAGGAGTATGTATCTGTTAAGATCAACGTCCTCTCTTGGGCTAAGCGTACACAGGGAGCAACTCTCGGTGAGTAATTATAAACGATAAAATATAGAAAACAATAATTGATTAGCGATATGATAGCGCAGAAGATAAATAAATGGTTGAAGGGTGTCATGGCGGCTGCCATGACCCTGACAGTCGTCACCTCGTGCCACGATATGTGGCACCAGGACTACAGCGACTGCCCTAATGGTGTATATGTTAAATTTAAGTATGATTATAACCTCCAGCGTGCCGACATGTTCAACGACCATGTTGGACAGGTGACGCTGTATGTATTCGACGAGAACGGAAACTATATCACCCAACAGACCGAGACGAACTCTGCGCTATCATCGCCTCTCAATGACCCAAATTATGTAATGCACGTCGAGAACCTACAGCCTGGCAAATATCAGTTCCTTGCACTAGCAGGACAGAATGCTTATGCTGACCAACTGCAATCCGGTCGCGCCAAGTTTGTTCGTACAGAACTGGCTAAGGGCGACAATATCAAGAAGTTGGAGGTGAACCTCGACCATCAGAGCCGTGGTGATTATGATGAAGTTGAGAATCATGCCATGCCATTGGATACACTTTGGCATGGCAAGATGCTCGAATCTGTTGAGGTTTCTTCATCCAAAGCCGCCTATGCTACTATCCCATTGGTGCGTGATACCAAGAAGATCAATGTGGCGCTTCGTGACCTTGACTCTCCACAGGATATGGATGTCAACGACTACACGATGACCATCGAGGACCATAATGCCCGCATTCTTTGGGATAACTCTCTCGACGAGAGCCGTAAGGTTGTTTATACTCCTCATGCCACATGGAATACTGTTGACGAAACAGAGCAGGGCAAGATTGCTCATGCCGACTTCATGACCTCCCGTATTCTGAAGCACGATGATTACAAACAGGATGGTCATCTCCTCATCAAGAGTAAGGAGACCGGAAATACAGTAGTAAATGTAAATCTTCCTGACCTCTTGAGTCGTCTTCGCACCAGTGAGGAGTACAGTTACAGTGCACAGGAATTCCTTGACCGTGCCTATGATTACAAACTTCAGTTCTTTATCCAGGGTGGCAAGCTCAAGTATTGCTACATCACCATCAGTGTGAATGTACTGAGTTGGAGCAAGCGCATCCAGTTCGAAGAACTCAATTAATATGTCCTACCCGGCTTCCCGTAAGCCGATTCAAAAAAAGAAAGTGTATGTTTAAGATGAAGATAATAACTCTCTCATTGCTAGCCCTTTTGCTGGTGATGTCGTTCGCATCCTGTGCGAGCGACACTACTAGTGATTCGCCTCTGCCAAGCAAAGATATGAAGGCATATCTGCAGGTAAAGGTAACGGTGGATGGTAGTGGAGATACACGAGCGAGTAGGGCAGATGAAGGTGATAAGTATCATTTTACAGAGAATCCTTCTGGTGGAGAGGATGGTGATGGAGATGATGTAGGCGAACTTAATGAGCGAACCGTTACCAACTTAAACTTATTGCTTTATTCATCTTCCAAGAATGATATGAGTGATGATGGTGCCATCATAGAAAAGGTTATTTACTTTCAACACTACTCTATAAATAGTGGTGGTGGTAGTAATATATGGCAATCTTCCCCGATGGAGATTAAGAGTGAATTTGTTGAAAAGAATTATCATCTGCTAGTAGTTGCTAATGCTGGTGATATGACTTCAGAATGGCAAGGTAAAACGTTGAAAGATATCCGTGATAAACTTGTTATGAATGTTTGTACACGAGATGATGCAGATATAACAAAATCAAGCAACTTCTTGATGTCATCTTTAAAGGATGCCCAACTAACTCCTGATGGACATATAGGTTCTCAGGAAGATCCTTATCTTGTAAATGTAGATATTGAAAGACTGGCAGCTCGTATTGATATCATGCCAAATGCTTATAGGCAGAAAAACAAGAACACAACGCCAAAAACATATACATATAATTATAATGTAACCGATGCATCGAATAATGTTATTGGTGGTTTTGTTTTAGAGTCTGTTATGCCATATAACGATTTAATCTCAGGTGAATACCTCATAAAGAGAGTTACTGATGGTAACGACAAAACGACTGTAAATTACAATTCAAAAGAAACTGAAGATGCAAATCATAATTCAACGAACTATGTGATTTGTCCATGGACGAGTAGCCGAAATGGAGTTACTTATCGCCATGAAAAGAAGAGTAATGCGGATTGGGAATCTATGACTTTTTCTGATTTTTATAAGACGAAGAAAGCCGATAAAAGTCATGGAAAAGATAATGATAATGAAAAAGCCACAACTCCGTATAATTATAAATACTATATTCTTGACTATGTCATGGAGAATACTTCCTTTGATAATTCTCCAGAAACATCAACGGGATTGGTGTTTAAGGGCACATATTATGATGCAGATCAATGGCAGGTTGGGACTGCTGAAGAGCAAGCTGGTGGTGTTTTCGGTAAACCTAAAGCAGGAGCTGTAGGTAAACCAAAATGTTACACCTACGTTATTCGCCATAGCGACCCTACGGGTAATGGTAAAACTTCCGACCCAATGCACTACGGCATTGTCCGCAATAACATTTATCGAGTTCGTATCGATGGAATTACAGGAAAGGGACCGGATGGATTGAAGGTAACCCTAAAAGTGAGAAAATGGGCAACCTATACTCACGATGAGACTACAATGTAAAAACAAAACAAACAGATAAACAGAAAGTATAGTTTGAAATTAAACTTTCAGAGAAAATGAAAACGATTAAAACGATACATACGGCATTGATTCTGATGGTGCTAGCCTTTATGACGGCTTGCTCCACAGATAGTGCAGACCCTATACAGGGAGACAGTGGAGGCGTTAACCGAGGTGACAAGATTACCGTCCACATGACCCTTTCTACAGCTCCTTCTTCCGGAACCAGAGCTAGTTTGTCATGGAAAGATGGCGTAGATGCAGAAAACATGAAGAGTTGGGTAGTAGCCTTTGTAAAAGACAACAAGGTTGTTTCTTTTGCAGAGAACAACAATGTATCGGATGGTAATCGGATTAAAGATGATGTTGCGATAACAGATCTTCCTAAAGAGAATGCCACCTATCAGGTCTATTCCTTTGCCAATCTTACAGCAAAAGAATTGGGCATTGCCAAAGATGCTACTGTAGATTTCGACAACATGAAATGGATGATGAACGGTAATGGCTTCAATGTAAATGCCACAGACTGCAAAGGTATTCCAATGAGCAATAAGCAGGAAGTAACGGTAGATGCTTCCGGTAAGACTGATAAAAACGAACTTTGGGTAGTAAGAATGCTGGCGAAGGTTACACTTCAGTTTAGGAATCCAAGTTCTACTCCTTTGGAAATCAATGATATTACGTTGAGTGATGTAACTTCAAATCCTTCAGCTGATGTTAATAAAGAAGGTAACATCATGTTGTTGCCAAAGCATTCGGATGCTTCAGGAACCTCTGGTACTACTGGTTCATCTAACCTAACTGGTGCAGATAAGGATCTGGTTAAATGTATTCCGAATCTGGTAGAGCAGGCGACAACGGAGAATTATACTTATAAGCTGACTAAGACAATACCAGCGAAGGTAGATAAATACGAAACAGAGAATGAGATTTCGTTCTATGTGAATGAAAGTGAAGCGGGCAATACTTCCAAGTATTTCATCATTAACCTGAATACATCTGCAGGAGACAAGCGTTACGCCCTGTTCAAGGATTGGACAACGATAGCTCGCAACGACCATCACATTCTTCCAATCACATTGGATGATTACAAGTTGCAGTTTGATGTTCAGGCCTTCACAGCCATCGGTCTCTATCCGTCCATAAGAGATAACGGAACCACTCTTTCCTACACCTGCTATTATCCGGAAGAGGAATTCCATATCCAGCCAAAGGTAGTAAAAGGTGATGACACCGATGTGTCTGGAACCATCGATTATACCAAAGTTAAATGGGAGTTAATCACAGAAGAAGGTATGGCTGATGCCACAGCTGCCGAAGATAATGCCAAGAAGGTGTTTAAAACACTTCCTAAATGGGATACGACCACCGGCTATTTTGAAGGTACCTTCAATGATGAAACTGCCGACAAGCAGAGTGCCCTCTATCAGGTCACAGTCCCTGTACCAGGTGAACCGAGCAAGTCTCTTACATACAAGATACTTTTCACCAAGGATTTAAGCAGCTATGCTGCTCGTAAACATTATACACGTAAATACTATCGCTATGAATAAGATTAAAAACATATATCGTACTCTCATCCTCCTCCTTTCATTGGTTTTAATGCCAGTGGAAGGATGGGGTGCTACTGCTGTTTTGACGAAAGATGCTACTACAGGCGATTATAAACTAGATCTAAAGGATGCGTTTTTGGATGCAAACAATAATTATAGTAGATATAAATATAAGTTTTATCGTTTAGAATTTAGAGATAATACTGATAAGTCAATATCTGACCTATCTAGCTGGGTTATTAAATATGGTGGACCTTGGAATGCATATGACGTAAGTTCTGAAACGTCTAGCAATTGCTATTTGTATAAGAATAGTGATAATTATTTTTTTGATGGAAATAAAGGACAAGCTTCTCAATATGGGAATAACGTTTTATATTTTACTCCTCCAACTGATGTAAATCTTGAAGGAGCAAAGATAGTTCTTCATCTTTCTAATGATGAAGGACTCTTGACTGATGCTACCAAAGAGCAAGCAACTTATACTTATAATATTCGTTTGGCAGAAAACTTGACTGATTATTCTATCAAAGAGGGTAATCAGCCCGCTGATATGAAGGTAAATTCAAGTAGAAAGGTTGTTGATGATGCTAATAAGTCTATATCTTTTAAACTTTCTGAATCTGGTGCAGTATATGTACGTTGGCAAGTGCTTGATAAAAATGGAAATGCGCTAGATAATGTGGAAAGCTACTTGAAAGTTGACGGCTATACTGCTGTTAAAGACAAGATGGTTTGGACACAGTTTAATTCTTGGGACGGTGATTTATCTCAGAATAATGCAACTTTTACTCTTCCTTCTGATAAGTCATGGGATGATGGTTATCAGGTAGTTTGCTATTGGGCTACAGATAAGTCTGATGGTGATATGGTGCAAGTTAATTCAAAGAATTATTTCTTCCAAGAGCCAACTCTTTCAGGCAAGTGTGTTTTCTCTTTTATGTCTAAGACGGCTGCAGAATCTGCTACGTTTACTCCTAACACAAGTAGCAATGTCCAAAAGACAACAGAGATTAGAACAACAACAGATGCTTCTTTTACTATTACAATGCCTAATACAGCGAAATATATGCGCTGGTATGTAGCAGATAAGGATGGTAAAGTGGTAGATAAGATAGATGTTTTAACTCCTGATGGTTCAGCCACAGCTAATACTTATGTAAAGAAAGGTAACTATTATATTTGGTATAATAGTGATAAAGAGACAAATAGTAACGATTTGAAGATGACCTTCACGCTTCCAAGTGGAATTTCTTGGACGGATGGTTATCAGGTAATTTGTGCCTGGGCATCAAGTTCAAATGGTTCTGACATTCTCTATGATAATAACAACAATTATTATCTCTTGAAAGAACCAAATCTCAGTGGCTTGTATGTTACTGCATTTACAACTGCAGAACAGATTAAGAGTAAGGATCTTACTTTGAGCAGTTTGTCAAAAACTGCTGTTGATGAATCTGATGTTTATATGGTAAATGACGGCTTTGAGCAGGTAACTGTTACAATACCAAAGCATAGTGTAAAGTATGTACGTTGGCAGCTCATTGACATGACTACGGGGCAGATTGTAGACGCAGTGGGTGAAAATGGTAATTCGATATTAAAAAACTCCTACTTTACCAACAGAAAGAAGGGAAGTTTTGTTTATTACAATGCAACTTCTTCTTCCAATTCTCCTGTAAGACAGATAACTTTTGATAAGTCACAGATTACTGGTGCAGGCGAATGGAGTAACTATCAGCTAAAGGCAGTTTGGACCGATAATGTAGATGGTATTGACGCCCCAACTTTGGATTCTAAGCCATTTGTTGTGGCAGAACCTTCTGTGTTACAAGGTGCTTATACCGTTAATTTTAAGACCGTAGCTCAGGCAACTGCTGATATGAAACTGTCTTCAGCATTGTCATCTAATGTAATTAACGAGTCTGATAACTTTGCTGTCTCCGGCAGTAAGGTTACAGTTGCTGTGCCTACTCACTACCTCCGTTATATCCGTTGGCAGGTGATTGATAAGACTACAGGTAAGGTGATTGAAGATTTGCCAGAAGGTACATTGAGTGGTTCTTTAACTTATAATAGAGGTAAGGGCAATTTTATTGGTTATTCTGAGACTTCTGTAAGCAATGAAAATCTCAGAACGATTACTTTTGATAAGTCTAAATTGAGTACTCCCGGTGATTGGAAGAATTATCAGTTGAAGGCTGTATGGAGCAATGATGTCACTGGTATGACATCTTATCTCAAAACTGATGGTACAAGATATATTGTATCAGAACCATCTGTTATGCAGGGTGTTTATACGGTATCATTTGCAAACAAGAGTGCTGTAGGTACATTAAATACTTCTACTGAACCAACAGTTGTTAAGTATGTAGATGGTATTTTGATAAATAATGCCAAAAAGCAGATTAATGTCAACTTAAATCATAAGTTAGATGAAATTCTGTCAGCTCTAGGAAAGTCTTCAGTAAGCGAGCTTGGTAATCTCTATATTCGTTGGACAGTTACTGATGCTGATGGTAACAGCTTTGCAACTCATGGTTTTGGAATATCAAGCAAGAAATACAATGACTTTGATAGCAATAAGTATTTTAATGTCTTGACGAAAGACCCAAGTAGTGAATTGGCAGACTTGTTGAAAGTATCCTTTGCACCAACTTCTGAGCTTTATAGCTTTGATATAACAAAGGTTACCAATATCTCTTGTGTCATCACAGATGATATTGATGGATTGACAGAGACAGAAGGAATCGTTACAAAAGAGCCTACTAGCCTGAAGTTGAAATATCTGGTAAAGATTGTAGACCCTACTAAGGTGCCTTTCCGTCATTACAAGGGTTATGCCAATGCAGATGGTGATTATGAGGTGATAGATGCTTCTAAGGGACAGTTACGCCAAAAGACCTATACTTGGGAATATACGTATCCTGTAGCAGAAGGTGAGTCTATTCCACTGACGTTGCCTTTGGAAGATTTTGATGGTGTTGCTACCCACGGACATCTTGGTTTGGAGCCGTTAGGTTATTACAGATGGTATAATTATGATACTGATGAAGCATCTGACAATATTCAGGCAGACAATAGAGATGGTAATGATTTCTTGAAAGAAATAAGTGATGAAAATGGCAATAAAAAAGGTCTTTTAGCTTATAATTTGAATAATGTTGCTCTTTGGCAAGGTAATGTAGGTGTTAATTATACTCGTCCTAATGATAAAAATTGGAAGGGTGAAACGATTGCCTGTGATGTGAGCCGTTATGTTGATGGTCTTGATGAGACAGGAACCTATATGGATCATGAAAGTACGCTTTCTATCCGTTATATCTTCCATCTGATTCCTGCTAAGCAAATGGCTGATATGGAAATGAATTATCTCACCCATTCGGATAATGATCTCACTTACGAGGATAATAAGAATGTTACTGTTGGTTTCGCAAACAATACTTCAACTATGACTTTGCGTCTTAATATGAAACCAACCATGTATTATTTCTATCCGATGACAAATTCGAAACATCATGTCTATTTCCCAACAGGGCAAACAGACCGTGATATAGTTGAGACAGACTTCGGACATGACATCAAACAAGCAACTAAGGTTATTTGGAGAATATATAATGGTGATAAAGATAAATACTTTGATACAGAGAGTAATGTGCCAGAATTCCCTCGTTTCTTTGATGTTAGTTTAAAACTCTTAAATGATGCATCCAATAACAATAAATGGAAGGATTTGGATGGTAATTCCGTTTCTGATAAGATTACATTCAAGTATGGCGACCACTTCTCTGTAGTGGCTTATGCTGTTGCCAGCGACGATAGTAGTTGTCCGATTGCCAATTTCAACTGCCGATTCTTTGGCTTCCATCCTATGATGGATTCCGAAATGGGTAATGACGAAATTCAGCGTAAAATATCTTATCTTGAAGAGAATTATAACCGTGTGGCATTGATAAGTTTCGATAATGATAGTCCGGAACAAACAGTTTCTGCTCCAACCAATGATATGGATAACCAATCTGAGCATCCTTCTGATTGGTCTAAGAGAAACTATGGATTCGTCTATAAAGGTCTGTTAACTAAGAGCGCGATGTATAGTGGTAGTGCAACTTATTTTGACCCGATGCATTCACCATTGCATGGTGAATATGGAATCTATAAGACGGCTAATGTACCGGGAGTATCATCCGATAGTGATAAGTATAAGTGGTTTCATACAGGTTCAGAGTTACATGACAGAACTTGGGAATTAACCGGTGGTTCTCAAACCGGTTCTTTCCTCTATGTTGATGCTTCTGATGAAAGCCGTACCATTGCATCTGCAGAATTTAATGCAAGTCTATGTACGGGTAAGCAAATGGCGTTCTCTGCGTATGTTGCTGATATTACATCAGAGGAAACATACCCACAGCTTATGTTTAAACTGTATGGTCTTGTTGGCAATCAGAAAGTGTTGCTTCATAATTTCTCTTCTGGAGATTTTAAATTCAATCGTGATAGTGATAATAAAGGAAAGTGGTATCAGGTGTATGGTAAAATTACCATCCAGAAAGAGTCACATGCGGAACAGTACGATAACTTCCGTATTGAGATTGATAACTATAGTAAGGGTACAAAAGGTGCTGACTATGCTGTTGATGATATCCGTATATATTTAAAGCCAGCTAAGGTGGAAGTCTTCCAAGACCGTCCTGCCTGCGGTGAATATGGGGTGGCAAATGTCAAGCTGAAGATACGTGCCATTCACGAGACATTGAATGCTATACTTAACCATAAGAATACGAAAATCCATTTCCGTTTTGTAGAAGAAGATGGTACGCCTGTAACAGGAACAGGTCTTTATGATTATACTTTGGATGGCGTGAAGAAAACAATGTCAGAGGGCTATGCTTCTGTTGATGTATATGACTCAGAAGCAGATTGTAAGTCCCATACGATAGATGGTGTCAACATGATAGAGACTGATGTTTATGGTGAAACATACATCATTCTCGCTAATCATAAGTTTGGACTCAAGGCTGGTAAGAAGTATTATGTCTCTGTATGTGCTGATAGTGATTCTGATGCACCTGATGCACAGTGGGGTAAACCTTCTGACGTCTGCTCTATTTATAGCAATTTGTTCGAGTTGGTTGGTCAGACTCCTGCCATTATAGATAGCAAAGGTAATATCATTACTGACTATCGTGTGGACTGTGCAGATTCAAATCCTAGTGTTAAACTTAAGGGAAGTCTCACAACCATCGATCCAAAGACTGGTGCAAAGATTATGCTTACAGATGTGCCTTTCTACTGGTATATCGATCAGAAGACAACGCCTTATAACAGTACCGCTTCTAATGAGATTACGATTCCTGTTAGTGATAAATATGGTGCTCATACAATCTATATGAAACCAGCACCTAATGGAACAAATGCTGACGGTGAGGATGTTTATATTACACCGGATGGAGTCAGTTACTTGCTTTGTAATGATGCTGTTCCTGTACCTCTGCGTATAGCTAAGGATGGACCGCAGCTTAACTTCGGTTTCAATGATGTGTATTATCCGTTTAATGATGCAACTTATAAGTCTGCACTCCGTATCGGATTGCCACAGATTAAGAAGTTGTTGGAGCAGAACAAGACAAACCCTTCCAAGGGATATCTCCAGGTACCATTGCATAGCGCAAGCTATAAAACTGGTGTCGAAGATAAGACTTTGACATTCATTGATGATAGCAAGACTGGTGCAGATAATGCTTCTGCAGATGTCTTTGTTGCTACAACCAATGATCCATTGTGGAATAAAGCAGGTGCTACATGGCTGTCAACCCCTGTTGCAAAATTAAAGTCTACAGAGATTGGTGAAGTGGGTACAGCTACTCAGGCAACCCTTGACCTCCTGTTCTCAAAGGATGTTTTGGATAATTTCCACGAGGGTTATTACTACGATCTTCGATTCGTCTTCGAGCAGAAAGCAGCTGCAACAGGTGGAACAAGTTGTCCTGGCGAGTCTTATCTCAAGGTGAAGATTGTACCGGAGTTCATTACCTGGACTCCTACTGCCGATGGCGGTATGAATGCCAACTGGAATAATGATGACAACTGGCATCGCTCATCATCTACAGAATTGTATGATGATAAGTATACAAATTATCTGGCTTATGGCAGTAGCATGTCGGGTACTCCTGCTTCTGCAAAGGACATTCCTACGCTGAATAGCTATGTGCCAATGAAGTTTACCAAGGTTACTGTCGTCAACTTGAATGGAAAGCCTTTCCCTGACCTCGGTAACATAGTTTATCGTCAAGAGAATGGTATTGCTACCAAGTTGAATAATGCCAAGGGTGATGTAGCAACAACGTATATCCAGTATGATATCATGGCTTACTGGAATGAAGCAGATCCTAATAAGGGATTCGATACTTATGGTAATCTGAAGTGCGAGAAGTTCTATGGTAATACCTGCCATCAGATTTACTTCAAGCCTCAGGGCGAGCTTCGCGACCAGTGCTATCTGGTATATGACAAGGCTTGGGTAGAGAAGGAGCTGGTACCTAACAAGTGGTACACCATGGCTTCACCTCTGCAGTATATCTACGCCGGTGATATGTATGTGCCAGCAAGTAATGGACGACAGGAAACTAAGGCATTTACGGGTATTAAGTATAATGATAAGGTGGAAGGTTCTAGTACTTCTGATGCGTATAGCCGAAGCAAGTATCCGGTTTATCAGAAAGCTTGGATGAAGAGTGATGTGAAGGAAATCACTTCTGATGGTGAGCATGATGCATGGCATAAGCCAAGTGGTGAGGCTAGCAAGGTTGATGTTAATCTCGGCTACTGGAGCCACGTATATAATAAGGTGGATGAATGTTATACTGATGGCTCATTCGGCGGCTTCGCTATCAAGGCTGGTAATGCACTCTTGCCAAAGGATCAGACTAAGAATGCGCTTCTTCGTTTGCCAAAGGAAGATAAGGAATACCAGTACTTCGATTATACAGGCTCAACGCCTTCTTCAAGCAAGATGTCGGTTAAGAAGGATGAAGGTCATGGCAAGCTTCTCGTTCCTTTCAACAACGGTGAGAAGCATCTCGCAGAGATGACTCAGAACTTGGGAACTGATAATAACAGCGGTTTCTATCTCGTGGCTAATCCATATACCTGCTCTATCTCTCTGAAGAAATTCTTTGAGGTAAATACTGGATTGCAGAAAGCTGTATGGGTGGTTGATGGAGATGACGTAAATAATGTTTCTGCTACAGATTTGACAGATAAAGACTTCTTCGTTCAGCCTACTCAGTCGTTCTTTGTGAAGAAGGATGGAACAACTTCCGTTGATGCGGTGAAGTTCACTTCTGCGATGTATGTAGACCGTCTGCTTTCTACTGGCGTCATCATTGCTCCTGGTTATCTCACGAATGTGAATGTCTCGGCTCAGAATGCTAAGGGACAGACTTCGAAGGCTCGCATTGCCGTAAGGGAAGAGGCTTCTGATGATTATGATGAGCAGGAGGATGTGGATCTTCTGTGCGATCAGAACCTGAGTGGTATTCCGCAGGTTTATACCGTGGCTGGTTCTCAGGCTGTGGCGGTGAATGCTACTCCTAAGATTGAATGGATGCCAATGGGTGTCATCATGGAGAATGGGGAGAAGAATGAAATGGTGAGCCTCGACTTCATGGGCATTGCCAAGCTCGATGCTCCGCTCTATCTCTATGATGCTGCCAACGGACAGTATACCGAACTGCAGGATGGCAACGAGGTGAGCATTCAGGCGAACGAGCATGGCAGATACTTCCTGACACAGACTCGTGGTACTACCGGTATCCAGCAGATTGAAGCTGAGGCTGAGAGTAATCAGTTGAAGGTTTATTCACCTGCTGCGGGCATGATTGTTGTATCAGCCCTGAATGGTGAGAAGTTGGGTAGGGTAGAGGTATTTACATTGGATGGCAAGAGGGTACACAGCTATCAGTTGCCTGATAAGCAGAGAATGATTCTCCGTGTTCCATCCGGAGTATATATCGTAAAGGCATCCACCCAGTCCTGTGCTCAGGCTAAGGGACAGAAGGTTGCCGTAAGATAGGAGAAGCTTGGTTTGACAAGTTTATAATAGTTGATAAAAAACGAAAAGAGGGTGTATCATGAATTTATGATGCACCCTCTTTTATTCGTATATTAAAGATATATTGTCGGAAAAGACAGTATATGTTTCTGCGTTATTTAGTATCTCTGGCCGCACAACTGCTGTTGTGCGCTTGCATAACAGCTGATATGCGCTCGCACATCAAGTGTTGTGCATGCGTTGACCAACTGTTGTGCACCAAGTTTTTCCTTTATTATATGAACAAATCCTTCTTTGGCATATCTGCCATGAACTGCTTGCGGAGCTTCTCGAAGAATGCCACGGTGTCGTTGCTGAAGCCGTGACCCTTCCAGGTGGAGGTGTTGGTGATGAGAATCCAGCACTGACCATCGGGGTACTTCAGGACAATGGCAGAGGTGCCGGCAAGAGAACCGGTACGAATCCATGGACGATTGCTCTTTGGGGTGTAGTTCCAACCGATGGAATACTGATGGTCGGGCTGCTCGGTGGTCATGAACTGGATGCTCTTCTGGCTGAGAATGTCCTTGACATGAGGCATACCGTCGATGCTGGCGATGAGACGGCTCAGTTCGGCTGCTGAACCACACCATGCTCCGGCACCTGAGAGACGTGGAAGGTCGGTATCGCCATAACACTTTTCTACCATTCTGCCACTGTTGTTGTATTCATATACCGGGATACTGCCCTTGTGCATGTAATACTTCGTCTCGTTAGGCCGACGGTCCTTATAGTAGGTGCCGGCAATATGCATATCGTAGCATCCGGCAGGTTGGAGCACGTATTTCTGCATGAAGTTCTCATACTTCATTCTGCTCTTCTTCTCGATGATCATGGAGAGGATCATGTAGCCCAGATTGCTGTAGCATTTGCCTTCGCCCGGAGTATAACCCAGATGACGCTTCAGGAGAATCTTGAGCAGCGTCTTATGGTCAGGAGGAGTAGTGAGATGGTTCTGCATCATGATGTAGCGGGTAGAGGATACCGGGTCGCCGGCATAGTTGTTGAAACCAGCCTGATGGCGAAGCAGCTGCTCTACGGTGATATTGTAGTAGCGCTGATCCTTGATGCTGTTGTTGTAGGTGGTATCGTTCAGGATTCCCTTAGGTCCGAATACCTTCTCGTTCATTTTGAGCTTCTTCATCTCCTGCAGTTTCATGATGCCTACAGCAGTGATAAGCTTTGATACAGAGGCGAAGCGCATCAGCATGTTCGGTTCCATTCTGATGCCCCTTTCCTTATCTGCCCATCCGAAACCGCGGGCATAGAGCAGGGAGTCGTTGCGGGTGATGACAAGCTGGGCACCGTTGATTTCCCATCGCTTGAGGTATCTCTCCACGAGTGAATCCATCTTATGGTATTCCTTTCCATCGGTGAGTGCATTGCTGATGGAATCGTTGATATGTGCCTTGGGGAGCGTATCCTTTGCCTTTTCCTTATCCGAAGATGAGGTGCAGCGCGATACGCAACTATGTGTAGACCATGCGATGATGGCTGTGAATGTGAGCAATATGATAGCTATTCTTTTCTTTCTGAGTCTTCTTGCCATATTAAATTTGATGATGTCTTTTAAAGTTTACGGCTTGCAAAGATACTGCAAAGAGATGAATTGGCAAAAAAAATAAAGTTAAACATCTACAAACGTGATCGGTTTATCAGAATTTTATGTACCTTTGCACCTGAGTAATACTTGAAGAGGTAAATGAAAAAGGTAATTAAAAAGGTTTTAAGATCCTTCTTATATATAATAGGTATGGCAGGGCTTGCTCTGTTGCCCGACATCTGGCTCTGGCATCTGGGGGTGAGCGAGTGGCCTTGGGTGCTAGCCATTCTGTGGTGGGTGCCTTCCTTGCTGCTTCTGCTTGCCGAGGTAGGACTGCAGATGGGTTTCTTTCATAAGCTTTCCGTCCGCATTCTCTTTACCACGATTCTGTTTTCGGTGATGCCCAAGGTGGTATTCATCCTCTTCGATTTCATGATGCCGTGGTTCTTCGCCCTTCTTCCGGCGCTGGCACTGGCGGGATGGTTTGCCTTCGGATTCATTGAGGGCTGGAAGCGGTTGGAGATGAGGTATGTGACCTATGAATCGCCTGATCTGCCACCCTATTTTGACGGTTACCGTCTGTTGCATTTCACTGATTTCCATCTGGGGTCTTTCCCTAAGGACAGTGACTTTGTGCAGAAGGTGGTGGATGCAGCCAATAATGAAGAGCCTGACATGATGCTCTTTACGGGTGACCTGGTGAACAATGATGCCAGGGAGGTGGAACCTTATCTGGAGACGCTGCAGCAGCTACATGCCCACGATGGCATCTTCTCGGTATGGGGCAATCACGATTACTGTGAGTATGGCAACAATCATACGTTAGGCGGACTGAAAAACAACTGGAAGCTGCTCTATAACTATCAATGCCAGTTGGGTTGGCATCAGTTGATGAACGAGCACTATACCGTGAGTCATGGTATGGCTTCCATAGATATCATCGGTGTGGAGAATGCCGGACAGCCTCCTTTCAGCAACCGCAGCAAATTGCCAAAGGCGATGAAGGGACTGAAGAAGGAAGGATTCAAGATACTGCTGACTCATGATCCGCATCACTGGCGCAGAGAGGTATGGAACCGACCTATCCAGCTGACGCTGGCAGGACATACGCATGCAGGACAGTTGCAGATAGGCAAGTGGACACCAGCCCGTATGGCATTCAAGGAGTGGGGCGGGGTTTATCGCAAGGGTAGCCAGATGCTGAACGTTTCATCGGGCATCGGCGGTTCCTTTCCGTTCCGATTGGGAGCATGGCCTGAGATGACGGTAATAACGTTAAAAAGGACTTTAAAATGACGTGTATACGTTAATAAAATACAAATACTCTCTTAAAACACAAAGATTGTGGTAAATATTTGCCGAAACTTTTGTGAATACGAATAAAAATCGTATCTTTGCACTAGTTTTCGCATATATTTGGGCAAATGGGGGGTGTCGAGAGGACTGTACTCCATTTGTTTTTTTTTTATTTAGTTCAAAGAAAATGAAGATTCCAGTAGAAGAACAATATAAATTCGTGAAACTATCACTTCCTGATGGTAGCAAGGCAGAAGGACATGAAGTGTTGCTGCATGCCTGCTGTGCGCCTTGTTCGTCAGCGATTGTAGAGTGTATGCTTCGCAACGGCATGAAGCCGACGGTATATTTCAGCAACAGTAACATTTATCCCTTACAGGAGTTTGAAATTCGCAAGCATGAGCTGATGCGCTTCCTGGAAGCGCAGGGGGTGCCGTATGTAGAGGATGAGTATGACCATGAGGAATGGCTTGCCACCATCAAGGGATTGGAACAGGAGCCGGAAAGGGGCAGCAGATGCTCGGCTTGCTTCCTCTATCGTTTGAAGCATGCAGCAAGGTATGCGCAGGAGCATGGCTTTCATCTTCTTACTACTACCTTGGCTTCTTCCCGGTGGAAGAATATCCAGCAGATAGATGCAGCCGGACATATCGCCGTAGAAGGTTGCCCGGACGTTGAGTGGTGGGACATGAATTGGAGAAAGGGCGGTTTGCAGAATCGCCGTGGTGAGTTGTTGAGACAGAATGAATTCTATAACCAGTTGTATTGCGGTTGTGAATTCAGCATGAGATAAGAATTCGCCCTGAAAAGGCAAAAGCATAGTCTATCGAAAGCTTTTACCCTTTCAGGGCGAGTTGTTTTTATATAAAAATCAGTGTGAATCTGTGAAATCTGTGTGAATCTGTGGGACTTAAGAAAGGCCTGTGATTTCACCATTAACCACATCGATACGCTCTGCCTGTGGGCTCTTTGGCAAACCTGGCATACGCATGATAGGACCGGCGATGACTACAATCATCTCAGCACCCATATTCAGGGTGATGTCGCGAACGTGGAGTTCGAAGCCTTCTGTTGGACCGTAAGCCTTGGCATCGGTAGAGAAACTGTACTGGGTCTTGGCAATACAGATAGGGAACTTCTCTGCACCCAACTTCTTGATTTCATCAATCATAGCCTTTGCAGAATCGCTCATGGTTACGCTGCCGGCACCATAGAGATTGAACGCAACCTTCTCAATCTTTTCTTCTACTGAATCTTCGTCAGCATAAGTGAAATAGAGAGGAGCAGATGGACGCTCGTCGATGGTCTTTACTACGAGTTCTGCCAATTCCATCGCACCCTTGCCACCTTCGGCGAAGGCACTGTTGACAGCGAATCCGCAACCCATCTCCTCACAGTGCTTGCGCAATACCTCAATCTCCTCGTCGGTATCAGTAGCAAACTTATTGAAAGCGATGACAACGGTCTGACCAAAGCTCTGAAGGTTCTTAACGTGCTTGTCGAGGTTCCAGTAACCTGCTTCCATTCCTGCAACGTTAGGCTGCTTGATATCTTCCAGAGCTACGCCACCGTGCATCTTCAATGCCTGGAGAGTAACAACAAGAACGGTAAGGTCTGGCTGCAGACCGGTCTTGCGGCACTTGATGTTGTAGAACTTCTCTGCACCGAGGTCAGCACCGAATCCAGCCTCTGTGATGGCGTAGTCGCCATATTCAAGGGCTGCTGCAGTAGCCATGATAGAGTTGCATCCATGGGCAATGTTAGCGAAAGGTCCGCAGTGAACGAAGGCAGGAGTGCCCTCGGTAGTCTGAACCAGGTTTGGCTTCAAGGCATCGAGGAGGAGGGCAACGATACTGCCACCTACACCCATATCCTTGACGGTGAATGGTTTGTCATCCTCAGTGATGCCGAGGAGAATATTGTCGATGCGACGACGGAGATCGTCTACACTTGTTGCGAAACACATGATAGCCATGATTTCAGAAGCAGGAGTGATGTCGAATCCAGCCTCTGTCTCGATGCCGTTCTTATCGCCGATACCGGTGATGATGCGACGGAGACCACGGTCGTTGACGTCCATTACTCGGCGCCAAAGAATCTTCTTGAGCTTGAATCCCTCTGCCTCGTGCTGGAAACGGTAGTTGTCCAGGAGGGCAGCAATCATGTTGTTAGCCTCAGTGATGGCATGGAAGTCGCCAGTGAAATGGAGGTTGATCTTATCCATAGGCAATACCTGTGCATAACCGCCGCCGGCAGCACCACCCTTCATACCGAAGCAAGGTCCGAGAGATGGTTCACGCAGGGCAACGACAGCTTTCTTGCCAATCTTCTGCATACCGAGTGCGAGACCTACTGATACGGTGGTCTTTCCATTACCAGCCTTGGTAGGACTGATAGCGGTAACGAGGATGAGATGATGGTTCTTAAACTTGTTTCTGTCAATTTTGTCCGTAGTAATCTTAGCGATGTAACGGCCGTAGTTTTCTACTTGGTCTTCATGGATTCCAAGTTCTGCAGCTACCTCATTGATAGGGCGCAGTTTTACTGATTTAGCTATTTCAATATCTGTCAACATAAGAATAAATAGTTTTTATGGTGCAAAGGTACGGAAAAGTATTCACATATTAGAATAATAATGTATAAAAAAACAAAATAAAAAAAAGGAAGACTTTCTGTCTCCCTCTTTTCATTTATTTCTTTACATAGAGCTTGAATGCCTTCACGCTTCCTGGTGCGCCCTGCTCGGCACGTGGCAAGTATTCGAAGGCTGAGATGGTAACCTCCTTGCCCATATCCACGATGCCGAGGTGTGGGAAGTTGGCACCCTTTTCGGTCTGCCAGTAGGTGCTCTCCTGCAGGTCAAACATCTTGTCGAGTGTTGAGTTGCCCTTCTCGCTGTCGGCATAGAAGGCTACCCAGTTGTTGCGGTCGATGCGGTTGCCCTGCGCATCCTGCAGATAAACCTCGGCGATGGCAATCTGGCTGTCGCCGCTCTGGCTGCTTTCTGCCTGGATGGCGAAGTAGCGACCCGTTACAGGCTTGTCGAGCTTGATGGTCTGCCAGCCGTTGCCAGCCTTGAACTCACCCTTCAATACTGGGGTTTCAGAATTCAGATCCATGCGATGACCCGGCTCGTTGTGCTTGTTGCTCTTTTCGAGGTTCAGCTTGTCGAGTTCCGGATGATCCTGGCAGAAAGCGGTAGGAGCCACGTTGGAGCCTGGCTTGCCTGCTTCGCCCTTAGGACCTACTACATCGAGAACAATCACCTCGTTCTTTCCCTTCTTCAACCAGCAGCCTGGGAGATAGAGGGTCTGCTGAGGACCAATCTGCCAGAAGCGGCCGAGAGCATGACCGTTTACATAAACCTGACCCTTGCCGAATGCCTCCATATTAATAAAGGTATCGCCCACCTTCTTGATGTTGAAGTAGCCACGGTAGTAACCCGCCTTGGTCTGCAGACCGCGCATCTTGTTGGTTGGCATGGCGAGTGCCTTCACTGCCGTCTGGTAGTCATCAGCGATGGTGCTGTTGTTCCATCGGGTAGGGGTGAGGGCAAGTTCGCAATCCTCCTTCTGAGTAGTGAGGGTTACGTTGCCGATGATACCCTTGTAGTCTTTGATGGCACGGCCGAAGTTGATTCGTCCCATACCTTCTACCACGATGGTGAGCTGTGCACCCTGTGGCATGGCAGGCAATTCGAGTGATTTCTCGTTCTTCACACGGTCTATCTTGCCAACATACTTTCCGTTCACATATACCTGAGCAAAATCGTGGAACTCACCGGTAAGGGTAGATATGCCTTCGATGGCAGGAACCTGGGTTTCATAAACCATGGTTCCCCATCCCATATCCATATCCTCGAAGCTTTGAGGAGCGTTGCTTTCCTTTTCCTTTCCGATACCGTAGCTCAAAGGTTTGTACTCGGTAAACTTGAACTCTGGCACCTTGATGATAGCCATCGGAGCCTTAGGCACGGCTGGCAACTTCTTGCCGTCGTTGTATTTCGCCATCATCTTCTGCAGTTCGTAGAACTTAGGAGTAGCCAATCCCCATTCGTTGATAGGGGCATCGTAATCGTAAGAGGTTACGTCTGGCTGGAAACCTGGAGAGTTGGCACCTGCCCAATGGCCGAAGCTGGTTCCGCCGTGGGTCATATAGAGAGAGAAGCTGATGCCTTTGCTCAGCATCTCGTCCATTCCTTCTACCATATCCTTGGCAGGGCGGGTCTCGTGGCGTGCTCCCCACTTGTCGAACCAGCCGCTCCAGAACTCAGAGCACATCTTTGGGGCGTTAGGACGAACCTCGCCGAGACGCTTAAACTGCTGGTCGATGTTGGCACCCGTACCGAAGTTCATGGTCCAGGTAAGGTCATCGAGACCATTGTTAAGGAAGTTGGATGACCAGTCGCACTGGAAGAGGCTCACCTTGTCGAAGCCACTCTTGCGGACGATGTCGCGGATGGCACTTACGTATGGCTTGTCCTTACCGTAAGAACCATATTCGTTCTCCACCTGAACCATGATGATAGGACCACCATTCTGGATGGTGAGTGGAACCAGCTGCTTGCCTACTTCCTTCTCGAAGATTTCAACACGCTGCATGAAGTATGGATCTTGCTCACGAAGCCGGATGTCCTTCTTCTTCAGAAGCCACCAAGGCAGACCGCCCATTTCCCATTCTGCACAAACGTATGGACCCGGACGTACGATGACGTACATGCCGTTCTTCTGAGCCAGTCGGCAGAATGCAGCCACATCGTTGTTACCCGTAAAATCGAACTTGCCTTCCTGCTGCTCGTGGATGTTCCAGAACACGTAGAGGCAGATGGTATTCATGCCCAAAGCCTTGCACATCTTGATGCGATGTTCCCAGTAGGCACGAGGAATACGAGGGTAGTGCAACTCGGCAGCCTTCACCACGAAAGGTTTGCCATTGAGAAGGAATGTTTTGTCTCCAGTAGTGAAGGTGCCACCTTTCTGTGCCGCCATCATCTGAGCTGGTGCCAGTGCCAATAGCGAGGCAAAGGCTAATGTCTTGATTGTATGATTCCAATTCATGTTCATGTATTGTTATTCTATGATGATCTTTACATTGTTATTTGTTTCATTTCGACTGCAAAGGTATGCATTATTTATCAAACAGAAGGGTATAAAACGTTCTTTAATGGGGACAAATCGATAAAACCCCCTTATTTGCTCATTTTTCCCAGTCATTTGAATGAACATTTGTTACCTTTGCACATTCAATATCTTTTGTGCAGAAACTGTACTCATAAATGATGATTTTAGTGTTAAGAGGATAAAATCTTTGTGATTTCTGCTTGGATTTCGTTTTTTTGTAGTACCTTTGCATCGAAATTATCGATAGCCGGATTTTATATAATATATAACAAGGTATAAGGATTCAGCTGATAACAGGAAACAGTGTGTACAAAATATATAATTAATTATTAACTTATTAAGGATATCAAAATGATGAAAACAGAATGGAGAGGTTTCAAGGGAAACTTGTGGCAGAGTGAGGTGAATCTTCGCGATTTCATCCAGCACAACTATACTAGCTACGATGGCGACGAGTCGTTCCTGGCAGAACCTACTCAGGCTACCAATACCCTTTGGGGTATGTTGAAGGAACTCCAGAAGGAAGAGCGTGCCAAGGGTGGTGTGCTCGATATGGAGACCGAGGTGGTTTCAGGATTGACAGCTTATGGTGCCGCTTACATCGGCGAGGGTACTAAGGAGTTGGAGAAGGTGGTTGGTCTGCAGACCGACAAGCCTTTGAAGCGTGCCTTCATGCCATACGGTGGTATCAAGATGGCAGAGCAGGCTTGTACTACATACGGCTACCAGCCATCAGAGAAGCTGCATGAGATTTTCCACAAGTATTGCAAAACTCACAACGACGGCGTGTTTGATGCTTACACTCCAGAGATGAAGCTCGTTCGCCATAACCATATTCTTACTGGTCTTCCTGATACCTACGGTCGTGGACGTATCGTAGGTGACTACCGTCGTGTAGCTCTCTATGGTATCGATTTCCTCATCAAGGAGAAGCAGAACGACCTCGCTAACATGGGCGACCGTGAGATGATCGACGACGTTATCCGTCTTCGTGAAGAGGTTTCTATGCAGATCAAGGCTCTCAAGGGCTTGAAGGAGATGGCTCAGTTGTATGGCTACGATATCAGCCAGCCAGCTAAGAACGCTCGCGAGGCAGTACAGTGGTTGTACTTCGGTTATCTCGGAGCAGTGAAGACTCAGAATGGTGCTGCGATGTCTGTAGGCCGTATCTCTACATTCCTCGACATCTATATCCAGCGCGACTTGAACGAGGGTACTCTTACAGAGGATGAGGCTCAGGAGCTCATCGACCACTTGG
>OLGZ01000470.1_pt1 | contig 32054 bp, 30 predicted proteins | sample 1605981 | NCBI WGS metagenome assembly OLGZ01 (sample SAMN03283291) | human gut metagenome | biome: human-associated habitat; material: feces | host: Homo sapiens | place: Peru | collected 2012 | reverse complement strand
CTTTTCAATATTTTATTTTCAATGTATTTGTGACATATCTATTTTAAACCTATATTTCAATAATTTTTTTGCTCTAATAATATATGCTAGCCCAATTAAGCATTTATAGAAGATGATTCAGAAATATCAATTTTTATATCAGTCATATCAGCTTTGTTTACAACAAGACTAGGTACATTTAATAAATTCTTGGCAACAGATATAAAATTACACTCTGTGTCAGTTAAATAAATTTGAGTTATACCAGTATTATTTTTAGAATTTAATAGGTTTTTGCCGAGTGTAGAGATAAGACTATTTGCAATAATTGTGCCAGTATTAATTATCTCTGCAGATGTTTTTAAATTCATTTTAAATATGTTGGTGAATAGAGGATAATGTGTACAACCTAAAACTAGTGCATCTACATTATTTAATCCTTTCATATATTCTTCAACTGCAAGTTCAGCAACTCTGTTGTCTGTCCAGCCTTCTTCTGCCATAGGTGCAAGTAATGGACAGGCTCTATTTATTATATGCAAATTAGGATTATATTTTAATAAAGCATTTTGCCAACCATTACTTCTAATTGTTCCATGTGTTGCAACAATTCCAACATTGTTTATGTTGTAATTTTTAGCAATATATTTTGCAGTAGGTTCTATAATTCCAATAATAGGAATATTATATAATTTTTTTACAACATCTAAAGCCTGGCTGGTAGCTGTTCCACAGGCTATAATTATTGCTTTTACATTTTTACTAATTAAAAAATCAATACCATTTTTAGTTAAATTAATAATACTTTCCTTAGATTTACTACCATATGGGAAACTTTTGGTATCCCCTAAATAAATAATATCTTCATTTGAAAACTTTTTTCTTATTTCTTTATAAACTGTAAGTCCTCCGACTCCAGAATCAAACATTCCAATAGGTCTTGTATCCATATATTAATCCTCTTATATATTTTATTTTATAAAAAAAATTTAGTTACAAAAGCCATTATAAAACAAAAAATCAAATAATGCAAAATAAATCACCAAAACTAACAAAAAACATAATATATATAAAGCAAGGTATTGCTAAGTTATTAAAGAAGAAAGGAAGAAAATATTATGGAGTACGATAAAAACATTTGCCCAGTTGTTAATGTTGATGGAGTTATAGAAAGAGGAAAACAATATGATTTAGATATAACACTTCCAGAGGACAACAGAAATGTTATTTATGGAATCGTTAAAGACTGCTATAAAGAGCCAATTTGCGATGCTGTTGTAAAACTAATTGAAGTAGAGTGCAAAATGGGAAAAGATATAAGAAAACCAGTATCTCATACTTTTACAGATGAAAATGGTGAATTTGTATTTGGACCTCTTTGTGCAAATAGACTTTATGAGGTAGAAATTTGGGTAAATAATGTAAAACACGCTAAAATATGTACAGAATGCCATCATAAGGGAGAATGTCTAAGAGGCGTAGATATGGATTGCAAAAAAGATGATTGCAAACCATGTATGCCAGATAAACCTTGTGAACACAGAAGTGACAGTAAAGCAGAATAAAGCTAAATATTAAAAATATACAGCTTTTATAAAAGAATAATAGAAATAAGAGTATGCTTTAATTTTTATTGCATACTCTTTTAATAAACTTTTGAAATTTTCAATTTTATTAAAGACAAAAAAATGTAGAAAAAATATTAAAAATTTAGACTAAACCTAATTTACGTACAAATTGTTTACCTTTTTTCATCATTTTTTTTGCATCTTTTTTGCAAACCATTTCATTATACATAACTGTTGCACCAACTGCTAATATACCGCCTACAAGCATACCTTCAACAAATTTCATAAAATTATCCCTCCCTAAAAGTTTTGTTTAAATTATTATGTCTCTTTTTTCCTTTAATATACAAAATATAATATGAACGAACTTCATAAATACAAATAAAAATTAAAAACAAACCAAAAAGTTTTTTTAAAATATTGACTGGTAATCCTTCTGAGATAATGGAGCCTATAACAGAGCCAATAATTCCAAATGTAGTAATTAAAATAGCGTTTTTAAGTTTTATGTTTTTATGTTTTAAATTAAATAAAATACAAACAATAGCAGCAGGAATAAAAAACAAAAGATTTGTTGCTTGAGCTATATGCTGCTCAAAATTCATAAAAAGAGTAAGTAATAAAATTAAAACTGATCCTCCACCGTAATCCAAGACCAGTACATATTCCCGCAATAATTCCAATAAAAAATTCCATTTTTCTATGCCTTTAACTAAAGAATATTATTTTAATTCCAGAATATAATAAAAAGCAAATAAAAATAAGTTTTAAATATTTACCTTTTAGAATGTTTAGCAATTTTGACCCTATTAAACTACCAATAATTCCACCAGTAGCACAAATAATGCCTACATTCCAATTTATAAAATTTCCTTTTCCATAAAAGATAGCAGTTACAATTACCATAGGCAAAATACAAAAAATGGCTGTTGCACGTGCTTCTTTCTCAGAAGCGTTAAATATATAAGTATAAGCTGGAACAAGTAAAAGCCCGCCACCGAGAGGCAAACATACCACAAATAAAACCAACTAATAAACCAACGATAATTTTTTTAAACATAATTAAATTCCTTTATGTTAGTATTAGAAAAATTATGAAAATTATACAATAATATATTATTTTCAAATATTAAAAAATTATAAAGAAAAATTAAAAATATTGTAAAAGATAGAAGGAAAAAAAGTTTAAATGGAGAATAATATAATTGTACAAGTCTATGTACAAAATAAAAAAACATTGGAAGGCGGTGCTCAAATGCAAGTAACAGAAGTACGTATTAGAAAAGTAGATTCAGGAAATAGAATGAAAGCAATCGCTCAAGTAACATTTGATAATGAATTTGTAGTTCATGAAATCAAAGTTATAGAGGGACAAGATGGTCTATTCATTGCTATGCCTAGAAAAGAAAGAAATGGAAGATTTATGGATATAGCACATCCAATCAATCAAGAAACAAGAGATAAGATTGAAAAAGCTATATTAGAAGCTTATGCGAAGGAAGAAGATTCAGCAAAAACTGCTGAATCAGATACAACAGATGCTGAATAATAAAGCTAGAATATAATAAAAAGAGTTTTAAGAGTAAAAACTTAGAACTCTTTTTTTGCGTAAAAAAATAAAAAACCCAGTAAGAAAATTTTTCCTACTGGGATGAAGGTTTAGCCTAACGTGGGCTGCTGGTTAAACATCGAACTTGCAAGTTCGATGGGTGATCCTGGCGTGTAAGGGGAATCCTCAACGAGGACATAAGCCTTATTGCCAAAGACCGTGATCTCTGAAAACGGGATGCAACTTTTGAGTGCCTCAAACTGAGATGTGCTAATAGTAAACAGTGCTTTCTTGATCATTTTGTACGACCTACCTTTATTTTTATTTTGCCAATGTATATTGGCTAGTTCCTTTATTATAACACAAAGAATTAAAAATTGCAAATTTTTCCAATTTAAATTACATAACATCAAAAATAAGCGAATAAAAGCAAGATAAATGAAGAATAAAGTCGAAACAATGAATACGATTTTTATTGAATATCTAGCGAAAAAGTGGTAAAATAAAGAATGCAATAAAAATAAAAGGATGGGATTAATTTGATAAAACAAGACAATACACAAAAGATATATGATGAACATATAATTCATCAAAAACTAGGGTTTGAAGCTACTGCCAGGTTAATTGGGTATGTAATAGAAAAAATGCAACAAGAAAGACTAATAAGTCAAAATGTAGAGGTAACTGGTAGAATTAAAAGCTATGCATCAGCATATGAGAATAGTCATAAAAAAATATTAGATGATTGTTTTGGTATAAGAATAATTGGAAAAGATGAAGATTTGAAAAAAATAGAAGAGGAATTAGAAAAATTTTTAGTCGTTGATAAAACAAAAGATCATAGAAAAAAAAATACTGCTTATAATGCAGTTCATCAAATGGCTCATATAAAACAGGAATATACGGCTAATAGTAAATTGAACTATGACTTATTCCCACTAGTGGAAATACAGTATTGGAATGATGAACTAAAAGCTCTATGTGTAGAGGGAGCTCTTTCTTATGCAAATTATAAAAAGTCTGCATTCAAACATATAATGGATGAATTACAAGAAAGTCCTAAATTAGTATTTAAAGAATTACCTACATACTATGAAGTAAAAGGAAACAGAATAAGACAATTAAGTGCGAGTGAGACTTTAGCAAAAATATATCCAGAAATAGATGAATTCGAAAGATAAAATAATTGAAATAGAAAAACATATGTGATAATATAAGAAAAAAAGAATAGAGGATAAAATTTTGCAGTTAGAAGGACAAATAACAAATATAATATATAAAAATGAGGTAAATAGTTATACGGTTGCAACATTTGAAACAACAGAAAAAGAAGAAACAACGGTTGTAGGATATTTACCTTTTATAAATGTGGGCGATAACATAAGAATAAATGGAAATGTTGTCTCTCATCCAGATTATGGTGAACAAATAAAAATATTAACATTTGAAAAAATGATGCCAACAACACCAGAAGCTCTAGAGCAATATTTAGCAAATGGTAATTTTAAAGGTGTAGGACCAGCTACTGCTAAAAAAATTGTTAATACTTTTGGAGAAGACACAGTAAATGTTATAAAATTAGAACCTCAAAAATTAACACAGATAAGAGGAATAAGTAAAGAAAAAGCATTAGAAATTGCACAACAATTCATAGAAAACTGGGAAATATGGCAAATAGTTGGCTTCTTAGATAAATTTGGAATAGGCCCTCAAAGTGCAGAAAATGTCTATAAAAAACTCGGAAATGATGCATTAGAAAAAATAAGTCAAAATCCATATATATTAATAGATGTTGCAAGTAAAGTTAGCTTCGAAAAAATAGATAAAATTGCACTAGAATTAGGTGTAGAAATAGACAATTATACTAGAATAAGAAGTGGAATTAAATATGGATTAGAAAAAATAGGACTTAATGGAAATTCATGTGTATTATATAATAATTTGCTAAATTATGAGAAAGATTTGCTAAAAATAGATATAAACTCAATTGAAAATGCAGTAATAAATATGAAGGCAAAAGAAGAAATATACATAGAAGAAAGAGAAGATGGGCAAGAGTGGGTATATTCTAAGCCTTTTTATCAATCAGAAAAAAATATTGCAGAAAAAATAATTAATTTAAGAAATGCGGATAATGTTAAATATATAAAAAATTTGAAAAAAGATTTAGAAAAAATAGAAGAAGACATAAATATAGAGTTATCAGAAAAACAAAGAGAAGCTGTAGAAAGCATAAATGAGAATAATGTATGCATAATTACTGGTGGACCAGGAACTGGTAAAACAACAATCATAAAGGCAATAATAGAATTATACCAAAAACACGGAATGAAACCTGTACTTTGTGCACCAACAGGAAGAGCTGCAAAGAGAATGACAGAAACAACAGGAGAAGAAGCAAAAACTCTGCACAGACTTCTTGAACTTGCTGGAATTTCGGATGATGCAGATAATTTTAATACAGACTTATTAGTAACACCAATAGATGGGGATATAATAATTGTAGATGAGGCATCAATGCTTGATATGTTTTTAATGAACTATTTGGTAAAAGCAATTTATAAAGGTACAAAATTGGTATTAGTAGGTGATATAGATCAGCTTCCATCAGTTGGCCCTGGAAGTGTATTAAAAGATATAATAACATCAAATACAGTAAAAACAATTACATTAAATCAAATTTTTAGACAAGCTGCTAAAAGCAAAATAATAGTAAATGCCCATAGAGTAAATGAAGGAGAAAATTTTATATCTGGAAACATAAAAGAAACAATAATAAACAATGAAAATGTAGAATTATTGGACGACTTCTTTTATATAAATGAAGTAAACCAAGAAAAAATACAAAACGAAATTGTAAGCTTATGTAAGGGAAGGCTAAGAAATTTTGGCAACTATGACTTCTTTAATAACATACAAGTAATTACTCCAACCAAAAAAGGAAAACTTGGAACAAAAGAATTAAACAATTTATTACAAAGAGAACTTAATCCTGAAGAAGAAGAGAAAAATGAAAGAACATATGGAGAGGTAATTTTTAGAGAACAAGATAGAGTAATGCAAACAAAAAACAATTACAATATTTTGTGGGAAAAAGAAAATGAGAGAAAATTTAAAAAAGAGCTTGGAAATGGCATTTTTAATGGAGAACTTGGAAGAATTGAAAAGATAAATAAAGAAGCAAAAACAGTAAGAGTAAAATTTGATGATGGCAAAATTGCTACATATGAAAATACAGATTTAGATCAGCTAGAACATGCCTACAGCATAACAGTGCATAAATCACAAGGAAGTGAGTTTGATGTTGTAATATTAGTGGCTGCTCAAACAGCACCAATGTTATTAACAAGAAATTTAATATACACAGCAATGACCAGAGCAAAAAAATTATTAATAGTAATAGGTTCACAAAGTGTAATAAATTACATGATTTCAAATAATGAATCAAGACAGAGAAATACAGGACTTAAATTTAAACTAGAAAAAATTGCTGATTAAGCAAATAAGCACATAAAACAGATAAAGAATAATCAATTTAAGGAGAGAAATTATAGAAAAAATTTTGAATATTAAAGAGGAAATATTAAATTTAATTTTTCCGCCAGTGTGTTCTTTTTGTGGAAAAATAGACAGAAATTGTCTATGTGAAGACTGCAAAATAAAACTAAAAAAATTAGAACATTTTAATATAGATAGATACAACAAAAAAGATATATACTTTAATGAACATATATATCTTTTTCAATATGAAAACTTTATAAGAGAGCAAATAATAAATTATAAATTCAACAATAAACCATATTATTATATGACCTTTGAAAAGATTTTTATAAATAACCAAAAAATATGTGACAATTTAAAAAGTTATGATATAATAGTTTCAGTTCCAATGCATAATAAAAAGAAAAGAGAAAGAGGTTATAATCAGACAGAAATAATTGCAAAACAACTTTCAAAAGACGTAGAAAAACAAGGAACAAATCTAAAATATGTAAATTCATTAAATAAAACAAAAAATAATACAGCACAGAGTTTACTAAATAAAAAGCAAAGAATAGAAAATGCAAAAAATGCATATAGCATAAACGAAACAGAAATAATAAAAAACAAAAGAATACTAATTTTTGATGATATATTTACAACAGGAAGCACTGCAAATGAATGTGCAAAAATATTGAAAAAATATACAAATAAAAAAATTGGAGTATTAACAATTGCAAAAGATTAAAGGAGGAATTTATGGACGATTTAGTAGAAAGCATATTGGACTACATTAGAGCAGATTACACAGATTACGCCATAATGATAAATGGTGAATGGGGAAGCGGAAAAACTTATTTTTGGAATCACAAAATAAGAAATAAAATTGAATCAATGCAAGTAAATGGTAAAAAATATACAACCATTTATATGTCTTTATATGGTATTTCTAACCTAGAAGAAATAAGTAAAAAAATATTTATAGAAACTACTCAATTAATGGACAAAAACCTAAAAAAATATATGGGATCAAAAGGCGAAAAAGTAATTCCAGAGTATGCCAAAACAGGACTAGATATGGCAAACTTTTTTGGAGTTACACAAAATGGAGATAAAATAAACTATGAAGAATTTTTCTCTACAGAGGACAAAGTTCTTTGCTTTGATGACCTAGAAAGAGCCAATGTAGACGTTATAGATATTTTAGGATATATAAATAACTTCGTAGAACATGACCATATAAAAACAATAATTATTTGCAATGAAAAAGAGCTATCTACTAAGCTAAAAAGTAGCAATCTAGAAATGAAAACATTTATTGCTACATACTTATTAGATAAAGAAAATAAGCTAAATATAAAAACAGATGAACCAATGGTAGAACGTATTCAAGATACAATAGAATACGTATTTGATAAAGCAAATGACTATGAAAGAATAAAAGAAAAACTTATTGGTGAAACTTTTGAATATGCACCAGAATTTACTTATATTATAAATGGCTTATTTATGAGATATGAAAGATATCCAGAACTAATAAGATTTTTAAGACAAAATTCAAATCTAATAACATCAACATTTAATAAGAGTGGAACAAGAAACTTAAGAATTCTAAAACATGCTTTAAATGACTTTAAAAAAGTATTTGATATGGTAAATGCGTCATATCCAAATACAAATAATAGAGTGCTACAAACAATGCTAATATTTACAATTGCTATTTCGTTTGAAATAAAAGCAGGAAAAGTTACAAAAGATAAGTTTAAAAATATAGCAAACAACGAAGAATATAGAGCAATACTTGTATCTTCAAGAGTATTTATGGACAATCGCCAATTCTATATTAAAGAATTTGATAGTACATATTACTATAACTTCAAAGCAGACTATAGATTCTTCAAATTTATCGAATTATATGTACGTACAAGAATATTTGATATGAAAATATTTAGAGATGATATGGAAGTTATAAGAAATACAGTCGATACAGACCAACTACCAGGATATAAAAGACTACTTACAGAAGAATATTGGAAAATTACAGATGACCAATTTCCAAGTGTAATAGATGGAATATTGAAAGACATAAAAGATGGAAAAATAAAACCAATAGAGTGTGTAAAATTATTTGCATATTTTTCATATTTCATAGAAAAGAACTTAATAGACTATGATATAAAAACAATGGAAAGTGTTTTTACAAATGGAATGAATATTGCTTCTGTAACTTCAGAATATTGTGCAGATGCAAAAGAAGAATTAGAACAAATTGCTATAGAAAATCCTGGAGAAGAAATGCAAAGAATAATTAAAAGATTCTACGAAATAAATACACAATTAAAAGACAGAATGTATACAGAAAAGACGGAAGAATTATTTAAATGTATTCCTATGAAAATGGAAGTATTCTATGACAAATATGCAAAAGAATGCAAAGACATACCAATATTTAAATATTACGATCCATTCCAATTGTTCCAAAGACTATCTTGTGCAAGTAATGAAGATATGGTAACAATAAGAGAAATGCTTGCCGAAAGAGCAAAACAAAATAGTGACTTGATTAAATTAGAAATAGAAAATATGCGAAAATTAAAAATGATAATGGATAATTATATTGATGGAAAGAGACCAACAATAAAAACAGTAATGATAGAAGAGTTTGCAAAAGAACTTGGAAATATATTAAAAGATTATATAAAAAAATAATAGGAGAGAAACAGATGAAGATTAGAGAAAATAAAAAAGGAATAACATTAATAGCACTTGTTGTAACAATAGTTGTATTGTTAATACTTGCAGCAATAAGTTTAAACTTAGTGTTTGGAGATAATGGAATTATAAAAAGAGTAATGGATGCAAGAGAAAGAAATGAAATAGAAGCAGAAATAGAAAAAATAAAAACAGCATGGGCAGCAACACAAATAGAAAAAAGCATTAATAGTGATTTTAATGAGTATGATACTTTTGAAGATGAATTAGACAATAACTTTGGAGAAAATAAAACGAATCTAATAGATAAGGGAGATTCAAAATATACAGTTGAAGTTATAGAAACAAATAGAAAATATGATGTAAATGGTGAAACAGGGGAAGTTAACAAATTTGGAGAGATTGGTAATGTGGATTATCCATCTTCGGATGATTATAAAGATATTCCAGACTCGGATTCCAACTTATTTATATTTGATAAAAAAACAGGTAGTATAAATGGACTAAATAATGCAGACTACTATGACAAAAATGTGGCATATCCTAGTGTAATAAAAATACCAGAAAAAATTGATGGTGTAGAAGTAAAAAGTGTAAGGCTTGCTCCTATGGTATATAAAACAATAAGGAATAAATGGAATAATGAAATCATTAACCAACATTATGGTACAACAGGAATTGTAGATGTTACAGATGTTATAATTCCAAATACAGTTACAACAATAGATTATAATGCCTTTAAAAATTTTGTTAATTTAAAAAATGTAGTTTTATCTAATAAGTTGACAACTATTAGTGAAAGGGCTTTTGCTGGATGCACATCATTAGAAACAATAAAAATACCAAATACAGTTAACTATATAGGTGAAAGTGCATTCTATAAAACTTCAAGTTTGAAAGAGATTACAATAAATAGTCCAGAGATTGAACTTGGAAAGAGTTGCTTTAGTAATTCTGGAATTAGAGTCGCAAATATAACAGGAAATGTTGTAAATGGTTGTATAGAGGGTGACCTAGATATAAAAAATCAAAGTGCATTTTATAAATGTGAAAATTTAGAAAAAATTGTAGTAAACAAAGGACATTTTGGAGTTGCAATTTGTAATCAATTAGCAGAAATAGATGCAAATATATTTGCAGTAAGAATTAGAGAATGTACTGGGCTAGAAAAAATTAAGGCAAATGAAATTATAGGAAACTATTTTGGAGAAGACATAGAAAGATGTGAAAACCTTTCTTATATGGAAATTGGAAAAGAAAAATACAGTAAAGCAAAAATAGATGCTGAATTTGGAGACAAGTCTAATGAAGACAATTCGGTATTGAATGTTGAGTACAAATCAAGTACGATAACTGCAGATGAAACGGAAAGCTATTATGATACATTAGAACGAATAAAAGAAATAAATATACCAGAAGGAGTAACTAAAATAGAGCCATATGCTTTTTCAAGACTTATAAGTAGCAATTGTCAAATAAATCTGCCATCTACAATCAAAGAAATAGGAGACCATGCGTTTGAGCCTGAAGGATATGCTAGGAATATTAGTGTAAACTTGCCAGAAGGCTTAGAAAAAATAGGTAATAGAGCATTTGGAAGTGATTGGAATGAAGTTATAATACCATCAACAGTAACTGAAATTGGAGACTCTGCCTTTGGAGAAGTAACAACTTTTAAATGTAGAGCTAGTTCAAAGCCTAGTGGATGGAATGAAAAGTGGAACTATTCCGAGGGATGTGAACCTTATAGACAAGAAATAATATGGAATTATAAAGACTAAACTAAAAAAGAATATTGAAAGGGAGAAAACATATGAAAATAAATAAAAAAGTAACAGCTGTAATAGTACTTATATCAATTATAATAGCTATTTTAATAATAACAATTGTATGCACCAATATAGTACTGGGAAAAGAAGGAATACTAAAGCAAATGGCAAGTTCAAATGATAACAACAAAATAGAAGAACAGTCGGATAACAATGGAACGACTCCAGTAGTAACATATGCTTCAAGTGACCAATATAAAGATGTTCCATATACTGACTCAAGCCTATTTATATTTGACAAAAACACTGGGGCTATAAAAGGACTGGAATCAGAAAATTATTATGATAAAGAGGTTGCATATCCAAACATAATTAAAATACCAGAAAAAATTGATGGAGTAGAAGTAAAAAGTATTAATATTACACCTATAATAGAAAATGGCAGGAGACATACAGAAACAAGAGATATTACAGATATAATAATGCCAAATACAGTAACAGAGCTTTCTGATGGAGCTTTTAAGGGGTTAAAATCTTTAAGAAATGTAGTTATGTCAAATAAAATAAATAGAATTGGGAATAGAGCTTTTTATTGTTGTTCATCGTTAGAAAATATAGATATACCAAATACTGTAACTTTTATTGGTAAAGAAGCTTTTTGTCATACAATAAGCTTACAAGAAATAACTATAAATGGCAAAGAGGTACAGCTCGGAGAAAGATGTTTTGGATATTCAGGAATAAAAAAAGCAACAATTAATGCTAAAGTAACTAATGCAATAAATAATGATTGCCGAAAGAATCAATGTGCTTTTTTTGGTTGTTCAATAGAAGAACTTAATCTTAATGAGGCCTATATAGGAATTGCAGAATGCTATAAGTTAAAAACAATTAATGCTAAAACATTAGGTGTAAAATTGTTTAAATGTCCTAATATAGAAAAAATAAAAACTAATAAGATTGCAGAAGATTTTTTTGGAATATATATATATAAATATAAAAAAAATAAATATCAAGATGATGAAAAAGAAAGCACCAATATAAGCTATATAGAAATAAATGGAGTATCTTATAGCAAAGACCAGATTGATGAAATGTTTATATCTAAAGAAAAAAAGAAAGAGATAGTGTTAAGCCCTGAATATACTTCTAATACAATAACTGCTGAGGACTTTAAGGATTATTATGCAAAGGGAAAATATGTGACAGAGATTAATATTCCAGAAGGTGTGACCAAGATAGAAGATAATGTATTCAAATATATAAATGGTACATATAAAGTACATCTTCCATCAACCATAAGAGAAATAGGAGATAATGTTTTTGAGAATGGAAATCTAATAAGTATAAATTTACCGGAAGGGTTGCAAAAAATTGGCACGTATGCATTATTTGCGCTTAATAGGAGTGCAAATGTAGTAATACCATCTACAGTAGAAGAAATAGGAGATTATGCTTTCGGATATAAAACAATAATTTATTGTAGAGCGACATCAGCACCAAGTGGATGGTCATCGCGCTGGAATTATGACTATGATAAACAATTCTCACATTACCCACCATATTATATTCCATCTGGTCAAAAAATAATTTGGGGATATACAGAATAATAAGGTGAAAAAATATGAAAAAGAGTGAATTATTTACAACAACAGTATTAATATTAACAATAATTTTATTTATATATACACGGAGTTCTAATTGGAACTCCGCTAAATAATAATATAACATTAGTAAATACTATAATTAATTTATTGGCAATAATCATAACTATTTTTAATGTAATAAAATATAGAACAAAATGGAACATAACAGATACAATTGTGTTTTTGCTCATGTTTTCTACCTTTGTACCGTTAATATTTAAAACTTATAATAGCATTAATGATACTGTGATGTATATACAGAAATATGTTTCTGCGTTTTGTATATATATTGTAGTTAAACATTTAACAATACACAATAAGTATGCTAAGAGTACTTTTATAAATATCTTTATAGTAATATCTATAATATTAGTTCTATTTGGAATAGATAGAATGACTTTTAACATAGGTAACAATTTATACCAGTACTTAGAACTATCTAGTGACGTTGACGAAACTGTAAGAATGGAATCAGTCTTTGGATATGCTAATGCTTTTGCAATAACATTACTAACATCATATATATTATCGTTTATGCAGTATATAAAAACAAAAAAACTTGGCTCAATTTATATAATGACTATAATGATAAACTTATTTGGAATTATAATGTCTGGTTCAAGACTAACATTACTATTAACAATATTAGCAACTATAATGTGTATAGTATTTATTAATGACAGAAAAGAAAGACTAAAAATTATTCTAACAGCAATAGTAACAACTTTAATTGCAATTGTATTGTCAGCAACATACATAAAATTTATTACTGTAAAAAATTATGTTTTAATGATAATAACTTGTATTTTTGCAATATTGCTTTCAGCGGGGAGTTATTATATTATCGAAATTGTAAAAGATAAAATTGGCGATTATAGCTATAAAAAGTTAGTAAAATTTCTGCTAATAATTATTGGAGCTATAGCAGTATTTTGTATAGTTGCATTAAATTGGAAATGCGAATGGAGACTTTTTACAGACAAAAAATCGGATGATTCAGTTAGAAAACAATTGTTTAATATAGAACCAAATAAAGATTATACTTTCCAATTTGATGTGGAGGCCAAAGCTGGAAAAAGAGATGACACATATGTAATTATAATAAAAGAACTTGACAAGTCTGAGAAAGAAATTACTACTACTAGAATTAGATTCAATGAATTTGATGGAACAAAGGAAATAAAAGTAAAGACCACTTATCTAACTTCGGCAATTAATATTATAATATCTTGTAACGAATTAACAGATTCAACTGGGCTAACTATAAAAAAATTAGTTATAAATGGAAAAGAAGAGACTTTAAATTATAAATTACTACCAGTATCAGTAGTAGATAGACTAAAAGGTTTAGCTAACAGTAACTCAGTAAGTCAAAGAATTACATATATAAAAGATCGGAATAAAGATAATAAAAAATAATTGGATTTTTGGACAAGGTGGCAATGCATGGTCATATAATTATTTCAAGGTACAAGATACAAGTTATAAAGCAAAAGAATGCCATAGTTACCCTATTCAAATATGGATGCAATTTGGAATAATTGGAATATTAGCTTATATCAGTTTAATATGTAGAGTTATATATTTATTTATAAAAAATGAAAAAAATACAGATAAAACATTTTTATTTGTAGCTATTATAACTATTATGCTACATAGTATGCTAGACTTTGATATGTCTTTCTTTTATATATTAATATTCTTTCATTCTTTAATTGGGCTATTTGATTATGAATACTATACAAATAATAAAAAAGAAAATAAGAGTTTTATTTTTATTATTTGGTATTCTATTATAAGTATCTTAATATGTGTAGCATTAGTTATTAATTGTAAACAGTATATTGCAGAAAAAGCGGAAAAAATTGATACTAGTGATATGAGTAGAATAGCAATTAAAAATTTAAATGATTTAAAGTTAGAATTGGCACCATACAGCTTTAAATATAGATTATTTCAGTACACATACTTAAGTACTCAGATGTCAAACTTTGATAGTAATACTATAAAAGAAGAGAAAAAGGAATTATTAGAGAATTTAATAAGTACTGAACCAATAAATAGGGAATTTTATTTTTATTCTAGACTTGCATCTGAATATATAAATAATATTGATGAAAATAACGAAGATGAGGTTATAAAGAAAATAACTCAAATATATAACAGATGTAAGCTAAATGCATATGATTATAATACAGTTACGGTCGCAAATAGAATAATAAAACAATTGAAAAGCAGTAAACTTTCGGAGAGTAAAAAAGAAGAATTGATAAAAACATTAGAAAAAGATGTAATAGAAATAAGAGATAATTATTATAAATAAAATGTTGCTTTTTTTAGCAACATTTTTTATAATATATGTTGTAGGAGAAGAAAAAGGGTGAATAAAAAAAGAATAAAAGAAAATGATATAACAATATCTAAAACAATAATTTCTATAAGCATATTAGTATTAATAATATTCCAAATAATAAGTAAAGCAAGTAAGTATGTTATTATTGCAACTGCTATTATTAATACAATTTCAATTATAAAGATAATATGCGAAATTATACAAAAAAAGGGAAGAAAAGAGAATGGAAAATTTAAATTAGAAGTTATAAAAGGAAAAAAATTTGATATAATTATATTTGCGATAATAATAGTTTTTGCTGTTTTTTTTTCAATAAAATACAATCAAAAACATAAATTTGAGTATACAACAATTCTTATTCCATTAGAACTAATATATATATATATATTAAACAGGATATTTTTCAATAAAAAAAATCATGTTCCAGAAAGAATTATAAATGCAATTATTACTAGAATTTTCAGTATTATTTTATTAAATACAAATAACATTGTAAAGGTAATAGATAAGATTACAAAGAAAGAAGTAAAAACATCTAATATAATGTTTTTGATAGGAAAAATATCTAATGGAGGAGCTGAAAGAGCTTGTGTTAATTTGGCTGAGGCACTTTCGAAATATTATAATGTTATAATTGTAACTTATGATAACAAAGAGAATAAAGAAAAAAGATACAATTGCTGTGTGGAAACAATAGACATTGCAGATGACAGTAAGTATTCTCTTTTGGCAAGAATAAAGGCAATTTTAAAAATAAAAAAAGAAAGAAATATTAAATACACAATAAGCTTCTTAAATGGAGCTAATTACTTGAATGTTGTTACTAGTAGACATGATTATTCGATTATTTCAATAAGAAATTTTCTATCAGATTCCCAAAATAAGAAAAAAATGGATATATACAAAAACAAAATAGCTTGTAAATATAGTGACAAAATTATAACAGTTTCAAAATCTGTACAGTATGATTTAGAAAATAGTTTAAAAATAAATAAAAAAAATGTGCAAACAATAAGCAATTTTATTGACTTTAAAAAAATTGAAAATAGCTTAAAAACAGATAAAATAGACCTAGAAGAGCAAGAAATATTTTTTAATAGCGATGTTGTAATAACCGTTGGAAGATTAATAAATCAAAAGGGACAGTGGAACTTAATAAGAGCTTTTAAAAAGGTAGTAAAAAATAAACCAAATGCTAAATTAATTATTTTAGGTGATGGTGAACTAAAAGAATATTTTGAAGATATTATTAATAAGAACAACTTAACTAATAATGTATATATTATGGGATTCAAAAAAAATCCATATATATATATGAAAAAGTCGAAAATTTTTGTTTTAACATCATATTACGAAGGAATGCCTAATGTTTTACTTGAGGCAATGGCATGTGAATTACCAATTATTGCAACAGATAGTAACGGAGGAAATAGAGAGATATTAACGGATGGTGTAAAAACAAATCAAAATATAAAAAATATTGAATATGGTACATATGGAATATTAGTTCCAGTATGTAAAAAAGATAAAATGGTAGATGAAGAATTATCTATACAAGAAGAGTATATTGCAGAAGCTATATTAAAGTTACTAAATGATAAAAAAATTATGGAAAAGTATAAAGAAGCATCTAAAAATAGGATAAAGGAATTTAAAAAGGAAAATATAATAAAAAAATGGCAGGATATACTGAATTAGTAAAAAGAAAGAATATATTACTTATAATAACGAAATTGAATAATGGTGGAGCAGAAAAAAATATTGTATTATTAGCAGATAGATTAAAAATAATGTATAATGTCATAATAGTAACATTTGATAATTCAAAACAAGAATATTATACCAATGCGCCTATAATAGATTTAAAAATAGGAAAACAAAAAAATAAAATCTTGAAAATGATTAACATTATAAAAAGAAAAGAAAGAATAAAAGAGATAAAGAAAAATTATGGAATAGATTGTTCTATTAGTTTTTTAACTGGTCCAAATTTTATAAACATTATAAGTAAAAGAAATGAAAAAACAATTATTTCAATTAGAAATTATATGTCAAAAAAGAAACACAAAATAATAAATAAAATACTTAATAGGTATTGTACGAGTAAAGCAGATAAGGTAGTGTGTGTATGTGAAGAGGTAAGAAAAGACCAAATTAATTTCTTTAAGGTAAGTGAAGATAAGCTAATTACAATATATAATACAAGTAAAAATAATTTTGATTCAGAAATAGCTTATCACGATAAAGCAAAAAATATAATAACTATAGGTAGATTTACAGACCAAAAAGCCCAATGGCATATAATAAGAGCTTTTAGAAATGTGGTAATAAAACATCCAGATATATGCTTGAATATTATAGGAAGAGGTCCATTAAAAGAAAAATTTGATAGAATAATAAGATTATATGAACTAGAAAAGAACATAAAAATTTTAAAATTCACAGATGGACCAGAAGAATTTATAAAAAAATCAGATATATTTATATTAAATTCTACATATGAAGGAATGTCAAATGTAATTCTGGAAGCTATGAGTGTTGGAATTCCAATAATAGCTACAGATTGTTATGGGGGCAATAGAGAAATTATAGAACCAAAGTTACAAGATAAAAAAAGAATTAAAAATGCTATGTATGCAGAGAATGGTGTGCTTGTTCCAATTGATTGGTCAAAAAATTATTACAGTAAAAAATTGTCAAAGCAGGAAAAACAATTGGCAGATGTGATAAACGAACTAATTGAAAACAATCAACAAAGAAAAAAATATGCTATACAATCAAAAAATAGATCAAAAGATTTTAATGATGAAACTAATTTAATAAAATGGAGAATGATAATAGAGGAATAAAATGAATACAATAATTAAAGAACATAAATTGTACAAGAAACAGATTATAACATTAGCAAAATATGATATAATAAAAAGTTATAGGGGAGCAAAACTTGGATGGATATGGGCAATTATAAAACCAATGATAACAATATTTACATATTGGTTTACTTTAGCCATTGGACTTAAGGTGTCAAAAGACATGTATGGCTATCCATATTTCCTATGGCTTATATCAGGAATAATTCCATGGTTTTATATAAATGAAATGCTTACCCATACTTCAAATTCTATGAACAAATATAGTTATTTAATAAACAAAATGAATTTCCCTACATCAATTATTCCAACTTTTGTAAGTTTAGCAAAGCTGTTTATTCATTGCATATTGGTTTTAATAATGTTAGCAATATTTCTTATATGCAATCAAAAATTTGATGTTTACTATTTGCAAATTCCACTATATACCATTTTAATGGTAGTATTCTTCACTGCTTTTTCACTTTTGACATCGGTATTGTCTGTAATGAGTAAAGATTTCTTAAATTTAATCAAATCAATAGTTCATACACTGTTTTGGCTATCAGGAATTATATGGGACGTAGATGGACTAAAAATTACGTGGCTAAAGAAATTGTTATATTTTAATCCAATTACATTTATAGTTAATGGATATAGAAATTGTTTTATAAAAAAAATTTGGATATGGGAGCAACCAATACAACTTATAGTATTTGCAATTATTACAATAATAATTATAATATTGGCTTGCTATATTTATAATAAAAACAAAAAGGACATACCTGATATTATATAGGAGAATAAAAAATATGGACGATATAATGATAGAATTAGATAATGTTAATAAAATATACAAATTATATAAAAGTGAAAATGATAAACTTATATATGCAATTTTAAAAAGAAAAAACTACAAAGAAAAAATTGCGGTAAAAAACTTTTCTGTATGTATAAAAAAAGGAGAATCAGTTGCAATATTAGGAAAAAATGGTGCAGGAAAGTCTACTATACTAAAGATAATTGCGGGAATTATATATCCAACTTCGGGGACAGTTAAGGTAAATGGAAAAAGGGTTACACTGTTAAGTACTAATGTAGGATTAGAATCTAACTTGACAGGTAGAGAAAATATTTATCTAAAATGTAACTTATTGGGGATGGAAGACAATGAAATAAAAAAAATAGAGAAAAATATAATAGATTTTGCTGAGATAGGAGAATATATAGACCAACCAATGAAATTTTACTCAAGCGGAATGAAGGCTAGATTAGGCTTTGCAATTAGTATACAAATAATTCCAGACATCATGATAATTGATGAAACTTTAAGCGTTGGAGATGAGGAATTTAAAAATAAATGTATAAATAAATTAAATGAAATGATTCAAAAATATAATATAACATTACTATTTGTTACACATTCAATTAACTTAGTTGATAAATTCTGTAAAAGAGGAATTGTTATTGATAATGGATGCTCTGTATTTGATGGAGACGTAGAAGATGCAATAAAATTCTATATGAAAAATGTAAAAAATAAAAACAAATGAAATTAGAATGTATATTTTTTTCCTTATTTGTAATAATAAGAAATATAAATTACTTTTATAAATGAGGAGGAAATAAATGAAAGCAACAGGAGTTGTAAGAAGAATAGACGACTTGGGCAGAGTAGTAATTCCAAAAGAAATAAGAAGAACCTTAAGAATAAAAGAAGGAGATCCGCTAGAAATATTTACAGATAGAGAAGGACAAGTAATATTAAAAAAATATTCTCCAATTGGAGAGCTTTCTGAATTTGCAACAGAGTATGCAGAAACCTTAAATAAAACAACAGGACATATAGCTTGCATAACAGACAAAGATACTGTAATTGCAGTGTCTGGAATGCCTAAAAAAGAATGGCTCGAACAAGGAATAAGTAAAGAGTTAGAACAAATATTAGAAGATAAGAAAAAATATATAAGTAAAGACAATAATGATATGGCAGTTCCAATAACAGGCAAGGAAAAAAACGATAAAATTTCCAAAGCACAAGTAATATATCCTATAATATCAGATGGAGACACGGTTGGAAGTGTAATATTATTGTCTAAAGATGATAAAACTAAAATGACAGAAGTTGAGCAAAAGGTGGCTCAATCTGCTGCAAATTTTTTAGGAAAGCAAATGGAAATATAACAAAAACTTAAAATAAAAATAAAAATTAAAAAAAAACAAAAAAATATGTAAAAAAGACTTGATAAAATATTTTTTTTATAGTATAAATATGGTAAAGAAAAAAATAATATTTTCTTACAAAGGAGGAAGCAGTATGGAAGGACCATTAAATAATGATAATGTAGTAGAAAATCAATTTGACACAGCAGTACCAACAAAAGTTACAATGTGGACAAAAATAAAGAACTTCTTATTCCAAGACATAACAGTAGAATTAACACCAAAGCAAGAAGCTACTTTTAAAGCAATAAATGATTTTTGGCATCAAGAAATTACAACAGAACAAGTACAAGGCTTTATGTTCCAAAAAATTAATTTTTAATTAAGCAAACGTTTGCAAGTCTATTTTGGCTTGCTTTTTTTATTTCTAAAAATAAAATTATAAAGAGAAATGTGGGTATTTTATAAAATATAAAATGAAAGTAATTTGCAAAAAATTTTAAAGTTATTTTGTGAAAAAATAGTAGAAAAATTGCCTAAAAAAAGCTAATAAATGTAATTAAAATACTTGAAAACTAATTATATTTGGTATAAAATTATAAAGGTTAAAAACCAAAAAAAGATGTTAAAAAACATCAAAAGAGGAGGAATTTTTATGTCAGTTAAAGTTGGAATTAACGGTTTTGGAAGAATAGGAAAACTAGCATTCCAAGCAGCATTAAAAAATAAAGAAGTAGAGGTAGTAGCAGTTAATGATCCTTTCATTGCAGCAGATTATATGGCGTATATGGTTAAGTTTGATTCTGCACATGGTAGATTTAACGGAGAAATCAAAGCTGAAGAAGGAAAATTAATTGTAGATGGAAAAACAATAAATGTATACAACGAAATGGATCCAAACAACATTCCATGGGGAAAAGAAGGAGTTGAGTATGTTCTAGAATGTTCTGGAGTATTTACAACAATGGAAAAAGCACAAGCTCATATAAATGCAGGAGCTAAAAAGGTTGTTATAAGTGCACCATCAAAAGATGCACCAATGTTTGTAATGGGAGTAAATAACAAAGCTTACGATCCAAGCATGAACATAGTTTCAAATGCATCTTGTACAACAAACTGTTTAGCACCACTTGCTAAAGTTATAAACGATAACTTTGGAATTAAAGATGGTTTAATGACAACAGTTCACTCAACAACTGCAACACAAAAAACAGTTGATGGAGCTTCTAAAAAAGATTGGAGAGGTGGAAGAGCCGCAAGTGCAAACATAATACCATCTTCAACAGGAGCTGCAAAAGCAGTTGGAAAAGTAATACCAGAATTAAATGGAAAACTTACAGGTATGGCATTTAGAGTACCAACAATAGATGTTTCTGTTGTAGATTTAACTTGTAACCTAGAAAGACCAACAACATATGAAGAAATATGTGCAGCAATGAAAAAAGCAGCTGAAGGCGAACTAAAAGGAATAGTAGAATATTGTGACGAAGATGTTGTTTCATCAGATTTCTTAAGTGATGAACACACATCAATATTTGACGCAAAAGCAGGAATAATGCTTACAGACACATTTGTAAAATTAGTTGCTTGGTATGATAATGAATGGGGATATGCTCATAAATTAGTAGATTTAGCAGCATATATGTCATCAGTAGATCATAGATAATTGTTATTATAAATTCGGCAATATTGTCTAATATAACAAAATAAATTATGCAATGATAAATTTTACTTTATAAAATTCTTTTGGGGCTTAAAAAATCAAGCCCCAGAGAATTGATAATTACTAGAAAGTAATAGTTTAGAAATTCTACATAAATTTAAAAAGATAAATATTAGAGGACTATAACTCTTAAAAATATAGTTTTGTAATATCTATCTTAAAAACAAGTTAGATAAATAATGGCAAAAATCTGAAGGAGGTTTTTATATGAATAAAAAAACTGTTAGAGATATTGACTTAAAAAATAAAAAAGTGTTAGTAAGATGTGACTTTAATGTACCATTAGATGAAAACTTTAATATAACAGATAATAGAAGAATTGTAGGAGCACTTCCAACAATAAAATATTTACTAGAAAATAATTGCAAAGTAATTCTTTGCTCACACCTTGGTAGACCAAAGGGACAAGTAAAAAAAGAATTCTCTTTAGCACCAGTTGCAAAAGAATTATCTAAATTATTAGGCAGAGAAGTAAAACTTGCAGAAGATATAATTGGACCAAGTGCAAAAGAACTTACATCAAATATGCAAAATGGAGAAATAGTACTTTTAGAAAATGTAAGATTTGATTCAAGAGAAGAAGCAAATGACGAAGAATTTGCAAAAGAACTTGCGTCAATGGCAGAAATATATGTAAATAATGCATTTGGAACAGCCCATAGAGCACACAGTTCTACAGCTGGAGTTGCTAAATTTTTACCAGCAGTTGCAGGATTTTTAATGGAAAAAGAAATAAACTTCTTAGGAACAACATTAGAAAATCCAGAAAGACCATTTATGGCAATATTAGGTGGAAAAAAGGTTTCAGATAAAATTGGAGTTATAGATAGCTTATTAGAAAAAGTAGATACATTAATAATTGGCGGAGGAATGGCTTACACATTCTTTAAAGCAATGGGATACAATGTGGGAAATTCTATTTGTGAATTAGATAAACTTGATCTTGCAACATCATTAATGGAAAAAGCAAAGGCTAAAGGTGTTAAATTAATGTTACCAATAGATACAAAAGTTGGTAAAGAATTTAAAGAAGATACAGAAAGTAAAACAGTTTCTTACAAAGAAATACCAGATGGATGGGAAGGCTTTGATATAGGAGCCGAAACAATAAAAATGTATGAAGAAGAATTAGCTAAGGCAAAAACAGTAATTTGGAATGGACCAGTTGGACTATTTGAATTTGACCAATTTGCAATAGGAACAAACAGCATAGCAAAATTCTTAGGAGATATGCAAGGAGTTACAACAATAATTGGTGGAGGCGACTCAGCAGCAGCTATAGAAAAATTAGGAATTGGAGACAAATTTACTCATATTTCTACAGGTGGTGGAGCATCTCTTGAATTCTTAGAGGGAAAGAAACTTCCAGGAGTAGAATGTTTATTAGATAAATAAACTTTTAGTGACAAAATACAATAAGAAAGGTTTGACAAATGGAAGAATTAGTCGATATATTTACAAAAGACGGCTATAAAACAGGAATTAGTATGCCAAGAGAAACAGCAATAAAAGAAGGAAAATTAATAAAAGCCTTTCAAATATGGATACTAAATAATAACAATCAGGTTTTAATGGAAATACGAAGCAATGGAAAATTGCATGATGCTGGAATGTTAGATTTATGTTCTGGACATGTTAGACAAGGTGAACGAGAAAGCCAAGCTGTTAGAAGAGAAATAAAAGAAGAACTTGGTGAAAATGCAATAAAAACAAGAGAATTTGAAAAAATAATAAAAGTTGGTTCAGAACGATGTGACTTTAGAAAATATGGCAGACCAGGTAATTATATATTTCCTTGGTATATATTAAAACTTGATAGAAAAATTCCAGAAGAAGATTTTGAATTACAAAAAGAAGAAGTTGCAGCAATACAATGGATAGACTATGAAAAAGTAAAAGAAATAATAAAATCTGGAAGCAATAATATAAGAATTCCATATTTGCCACAAACTAAAAATCTATTACAAAAATTAGATGAAATTATTTATGAAAGAGGGCAAGAAAGATGAGAAGAAAAGTTATAGCAGGAAACTGGAAAATGAATATGCTTCCTGGAGAAACAATAAACTTTATAGAGCAAATAGCACCAATGGTTAAAAATTCAGAAAATGAAATAATTTTATGTGTGCCATTTACAGATATATTTTACGCTTGGCATTCACTAGAAGGTTCTAATATAAAGCTTGGAGCACAAAATATGCACTGGGAAGAAAGTGGTGCATATACAGGAGAGGTTTCTGGGCAAATGCTAAAATCTGTAGGAGTAGAATATGTTATAATAGGACATTCTGAAAGAAGAGCATATTTTGCAGAAACAGACGAAACTGTAAATAAGAAAATAAAAGCAGCATTTGCAAATGAATTAAAACCAATAGTTTGTGTGGGAGAAAGTTTGGACCAAAGAGAAGCTGGAAAAACAGAAGAAATAATCACAAATCAAACAGAAAAAGCACTAGAAGGATTAACAAATGAGCAAATAAAAAATACAATAATTGCTTATGAACCAATCTGGGCAATTGGAACAGGAAAAACAGCAACAGCAGAAGATGCAAATAACAGTATAAAGGCAATAAGAAACAAAATTGAATCTTTATATGGAAAAGATGTTGCACAAGAAGTAATAATACAATATGGTGGAAGTGTAAAATCAAGTAATGCAAAAGAATTATTCGAAACATCAGATATAGATGGAGCATTAGTTGGTGGAGCAAGCTTAAAACCAGATGAATTTGCAAAAATAGTTAATTACAATAAATAAAGGAAATTAGAGGAAGGAAGTTATAAAAATGAAAGATAAATTAACAATGCTAATGATAATAGATGGATTTGGAATAAACGAAAATGAACAAGGAAATGCAGTAAAGCTTGCAAACACACCAAATTTAGACAGATTAATGAAAACTTGTCCAAATTCAAGAATATTTGCAAGTGGTCTTAGTGTAGGACTTCCAAAAGGTCAAATGGGAAATTCAGAAGTAGGACACACAAACATAGGTGCTGGAAGAATTGTATACCAAGAGCTAACAAAAATAACAAAATCAATTGAAGACGGAGACTTTTTTAGCATTTCAGAATTTAATAAAGCAATAGAAAATTGTAAAAAATATAATTCAAAATTACACATCATGGGATTAGTTTCTGATGGTGGAGTTCATAGTCATATTCGTCATTTATATGGATTACTAGAACTTGCAAAAAGAAAAGATTTTGAAAATGTATTTGTACACTGCTTTATGGATGGTAGAGATACACCACCTGCTTCTGGCGAAAGTTATATAACAAAACTAGAAGAAAAAATGAAAGAAAAAGGAATTGGAAAAATTGCTACAATTTCTGGTAGATTCTATGCAATGGACAGAGATAAGAGATGGCAAAGAGAACAAAAAGCATATGATGCAATGGTTTATGGAAAAGGAAATAAAGCAAGTTCTGCAATTCAAGCAGTAGAAGCATCTTATCAAAAAGAAGTGTTTGATGAATTTATAGAACCAACAGTAATTTGTAATGGAGAAAATCCAGTTGCAAAAATAGAGCCACACGATTCTGTAATATTCTTTAATTTTAGACCAGATAGAGCAAGACAAATTACAAGAACATTAGTAGATCCAGAATTCAACGAATTTGAAACAAGAAAAGACTTAGATTTATGTTTTGTATGTATGACTCCATATGATGAAACACTTCCAAATGTAGAAATAGCATTCAAAAAAGAACATTTAAAAAATACATTTGGTGAATATATTAGTGACTTAGGCTATACACAACTTCGTATTGCTGAAACAGAAAAATATGCACACGTAACATTCTTCTTTAATGGTGGTCAAGAAAAACAATATCCAGGAGAAGACAGAATTTTAGTTCCATCTCCAAAGGTAGAAACATATGATATGCAACCAGAAATGAGTGCAAGAGAAGTAACAGAAAAAGTAGTAGATGCAATAAATTCTAAAAAATATGATGCAATAATATTAAATTATGCAAATACAGATATGGTTGGACATACAGGAAACTTAGATGCAGCAATAAAAGCTGTAGAAACAATTGACGAATGTGTTGGAAAAGTAGTAGAAGCTGTAAATGCACAACAAGGTAGATTAATAATAACAGCAGACCATGGTAACTGCGAGCAAATGATAGACTACAAAACAGGAGAACCTCATACAGCACATACAACAAATCCAGTTCCAGTAATATTAGTTGGAATGGAAAATGCTAAACTAAAAGAAGGAAAACTTGCAGATTTAGCACCAACAATGTTAGACATAATGAACTTAGAAAAACCAGCCGAAATGACAGGGGAAAGCATAATAGTAGAAAAATAATTTTATGGAGTAATTAGATGGCGAAAGCAACAATAAGAGAACTATATTCCAAAATTAGACAATGTCTATTTTATATGATACCCGAAAAATGGGAAAGTATATATTTATATGCAACAGTAATACAAAGGGAAAATGGTGAAGAAACAGGAGAAATGTTTTTTTACTATTTTCCTAAAAGCATAATAAAAAGAAATCCAATTAACGTGTATCAAATTCCTTTAAAATTTAATCTAGATGAAAAAGAATATATAAAATTAACAGCTGAATTATATGGATTATTAAAAGAACTAAGACATGAGTGTTATAGGTACGATAGAATTTTGTGGAGTAACATAACAATCAGCATAGAAAATGTAGAATTTTTAGCAGAATATAACTGTGATGATTTAATAAATTCAAACTATACAAGTGAAGATAGAATGGCTATTTGGCAATGCAAATATTTAGACTATCCAATGGAAAGATTTCCTAAAGATTCAAGAAATAAAATAGAGGAATACCTTGAAGAAGAAGAAAAAGGATATCATAAAATAAAGCAATATATAGAAACATTCTACAATAAACACGAACACAATAGTATAGAATATAACATAAATAAAAACAATGAGCCTCAATATATAAAAGTAGACGAAACTAGAGATTTTACAATAGTAGATGAAGAACAACAATATCAAATAAAATCTAGAAAAAGATCTAAATTTGGAAAAAAAAAGTTGTTACAAGAAAGAAACGAAGAAACAAAAACTGAGCAATTACAAGAACCAGAAGTAATAGTTAGAAATCAAATATTAAAGTACTAAAGAGCTACAAAGTGAGTAAAAAATAGATAAATTTTTACCCAAAATTTGTGCCTCAAGGAAAGGAAACCAATAAAATATGGCGATAAAAAAGGCAAAAAAAGAGAAAAAAATATATTTATATAAATTGGTAGTAGTAATAATATTCTTGCTTGCAACAGCATTTGTATTAAATAAATCATCAAATTATATAAAAAATGATATAACAGCAAAAACAAATTTGGTTATAAATAATAGTAACATTACAAAAAATTTGAAAAATGATGTTATAGTAGAAAATGGAGTAATTTATGTATCAACAAAGGATATTGCAAATTTCTTTGATGGAAGCATATTTTATGATAATAAATATGATCAGATAATTACAACTTCAAATACAAAAGTTGCTACATTAAAATTAGACGAGAAAAAAATGATTGTAAATGGAGCTGAAAAAGACTTAATTGCAGCTGCCAAAAAAGTAAATGATAATTTTTATTTGCCATTTTCAGAAATAAGCAAAAGTGTATATAATGTGGAAACAACATATTCACAGGAAACAGATACAGTAATACTTGTTTCCTTAGATAAAGAACTAACTTATGCAAATAGCAGTAAAAACAACAAAGTAAAATACAAACCAGATACTTTTTCTAGAACAGTTGCAAAGGTTGCAAAAGGAGATACACTAACAATTGCAGCAAATCAAGAAAATGTAGCAAATGGTTGGACAAAAGTTACAACAGAAAGTGGAAAAGTTGGTTATGTAAAAACGAACACACTTGCAAATACAAAAAAAGTAAGAGACAATTTAGAAATAGAAAAGCAAATAGAAGGAAATATTAGTATGTTTTGGGATTATTTCTCAGAATATGGACAAGCTCCTCAAAGAAGTGGAAAAATAGAGGGAGTAAATGTTGTCTCTCCAACATTCCTTACATTACAAAAACTTGGAAAAGGAAACATAGTCGCAAATGTTGGAACAAGAGGAACTAGCTATATAAATTGGGCTCATAACAACGGATATAAAGTTTGGGCATCAATCTCTAATAATTCTTTAAAAGACACAACATCAGAAATCATAAATGATTATGAACTAAGACAAAAACTTATAGACAATATTATAACAGCAGTTGTTACATTTAACTTAGATGGAATAAACTTAGACTTTGAAAACATTTACGAATCAGATAAGGAAATGTATACAAGACTAGTAGTAGAGCTTGCTCCAAGACTAAGAGATTTAGGTAAAGTTCTATCTGTAGATGTAACAGCACCAGATGGATCTCCAGATTGGTCTTTGTGCTATAACAGAAACGAAATAGCAAAAGCAGCAGATTATATAGTATTTATGGGATATGACCAAAATGGTATATCATCTCCAAAAGAAGGAACAACAGCAGGATGCGATTGGGTAGAAGCAAACATAAATAAATTCTTAAAGCAAGAGGAAGTTCCTTCGGAAAAATTAATTTTAGGAGCACCATTCTATACAAGACTTTGGACAGAAAAAAATGGAAGCATAGATAGCAAAGTTGTATTTATGAACGAGATAAAGCAAACTCTACTAGAAAATGCAACAATTACTTGGGATGATTCTTTAAAACAAAATTATGCTGAATATACTAAAAATGGAAAAACATATAAAATGTGGATAGAAGATACAAAATCTATAACATATAAACTAAACTTAGTAAACACGTATAATTTAGCAGGAGCATCATTCTGGGCAAAAGACAGAGAACCAGAGGAAATTTGGGGAACAATATCTGAGATACTTAATGTGAAGTAATTTAAATTATTTATAATAAATATTAAAAAGCTAATACAGTTGTAAAAAGAATATTCTGAGTCAAAACATCTTCAAACTGCTTACAAAATTATGAAGCATCAATTTTGCAAGCAGTTATTTGAGTTATTGACTTGAATATTTTTTCCAATGTATTAGTTTCTTTAGACAGGTGATGTAAAAAATAGTGCATTTAAAAAAGAATAATAATTTTATTTGTTAAATAATATTTAATGGTGATTATTTTGAAGATTTATGTTGATGTATATGAAGAGAATGAAAAAGAGAATTACAATACTTTAAATGATGATATTTATTATATAAGAGAAAAGGTGTATAAAAATGTTAAAAAAACAGTTGAGAAAATTAATAGAAGAATTTATAAATTAATAAGAAATGTAAATAGAAAAGAGCAAATAGATATAATACCGTCTAAAAGAGTAATAGAGTGTATAAAAACTAATTTAAAATTAAATGATGATAAGGATAAAGATAGAAATAAGAACAGGAATAAATTTTATTTAATAAGGCTATTAAAAGTATTTCATTATAAAACACATCAGAATTATATTGAAGATGTAATAAAAGAAAATGAAAACAGTAAAGCGATTTATTGTACTTTTATAATAGAAATTTTAAATAATATAATAAAAATAAAAAATGAACAAGCAGAAGAACAGAGTATATATGTTTTAACAAATAATGAAGTTGATGCAAAATTATTGGAGAACTTTAAAAAGCAATATAAAATGATTTATATTGTAACAGAGAATATAGAAAAGCTAAAAAAATTAGAAGATAGGGCAGAAGAGAACTTAGAGATGCTAGCTGTACTGAACAATAAAAGAAAAAGCCTTGCAAGAGCAAAATATATAATAAATTTTGACTTTAACAGAGAAAATATAAATCAATATAATATAAATAGAACAGCAGTATTACTAAATTTGTATAAGCGGAGAAATAAATATAAAAAAAGGATTTGAGGGAATAATAATAAATAATATACAGCTAATTAATACAAGCAATTATCCAATGGAATATGAATTTAAAGAAAAAATAAAAGAAATAGAAAAATATATACAAAATATGAGATACACAATGATAGGAAAAAATGGAGAAATAGGCATAAAAGAAATAAAAAAACTTGATATATAAAAAAGAAATATAGTTGGTTTTATTTTTTAGAAAACTGAATATTAAAATTAAAGAAAAAATCGAAAGTATAAAAACTTTCGATTTTTGTATACAAAGTCTATCTCTTGCTGAATTGTGGAGCTTTTCTAGCTTTCTTAAGACCATATTTCTTTCTTTCCTTCTTACGAGAATCTCTTGTTAAGAATCCGCTTGCTTTTAAAGTTGGTCTATATTCTTCTCTGTTAGCTTCATTTAAAGCTCTTGCTATACCATGACGAACAGCTCCTGCTTGACCTGAGAAACCGCCACCTTTTACTGTAGCAATAACATCAAATTTATCTAAAGTATTTGTAGCTGTTAAAGGTTGTCTAACAATAACCTTTAGAGTTTCTTCTCCGAAATATTCATCTAATGATTTTCCATTAACTGTGATATTTCCTTTTCCACTCATTATTCTAACTCTAGCAACTGAACTTTTTCTTCTTCCAGTACCATTAAAAACTTCTTGTTCCTTTTTTGTTCTAGGCATTTTTATTTCTCCCTCCTAATTAAAAATTCCATACTTCTGGTTTTTGAGCCATATTTTCATGCTCAGCTCCAGCGTATACTCTTAATTTTTTAGCCATTTGTCTTCCTAAACTGTTGTGAGGAAGCATACCTGTAACAGCTAAAGTCATCATTTTTTCTGGTTTGTTTGCAAGCATATCTTTTGCTTGTATTTCTTTCATACCACCAATGTATGAAGAATGATGTCTATAAATTTTTTGTGTTGCTTTATTTCCTGTTAAAACAACTTCTGAGCAGTTTATGATAATAACGTGATCTCCTGCATCCATATTTGGAGTATAAGTAGGTTTATGTTTTCCTCTTAAAAGTTTTGCAGCTTCTGCAGCAACTCTTCCTAATGGTTTGTTAGCAGCATCGATTATATACCATTTTCTTTCAATTTCACTTTTTTTAATACTATATGTTGTATTATTCATGGTAAAAAATACCCTCCATTCAATATAAATATTTTAATATATATGAAATCACATTATAAAAACTACCGGGGAGAAGTTTTTATATATGGTCATACTCTAATTACGCTATACTATTCTATAGCAAAACAGCTTAAAAGTCAAGCAAAAAAGCAACAAAATTAAAAAATTACAAATTTATTACAAATTAATTTATTTATTGAAACTACACCAATGGTATGATATTATAAAGAAAAATGTATACAGAAGAAAGGCTAAGAGGCTGAAATATAATTAAATTTATCAACCTTATTTGTGCCTAGAAGGAGGAATGCGATTAGAGATGCATAAAAACCTAAAAAGCGAAAAAGGTGTAACATTAATTTCTTTAGTTGTTACAATAGTTGTAATGATGATTCTGGTAATATCTATAACATCAAGTTTATCGACTACCACAGAATTAAAAAGATTTAATGAAGTAAAAGAAGATATAGTAACTCTAACAGAAGAAGTAAAAGTATATTATTTAAATAATGGAACATTACCAATAGATACTAGTACTAAAATAGCTTTAAATATAAGCTCAGATATGAAAAACGTAAACGATGGAGGCAACTATTATCCAATAAAAACAGACTTACTAGACGTTGAATTAAATAATGGCGAAGGAAATAAACAAAAAAATTATACAACAACTGATTTGTATGTTGTTGATGATGTTAGTTTAACAGTATACTATGTAAATGGAATTACAATAAATGGAATAACATATTATACTTTAACAGATGACTTTGTTGCTGGAAATTATTATAAAAAAACAGATCTTCCCATAGTTGCATCTGTTACAATGCAAAGCAATGGATCTAATAAGAACAAAGCTACACTTGGAGATAAGGTAACATTAAGAATAATAACAAACTATGAACTAACTCAAACACCTACAGTAAAAATAAATAATACAGTAGTTACGGTTACTTGGAATGGTACAATAGGAACAGCAAGTTACACAATATCAGCAGATAGTGGACTTTCAGCAGGAGATAAAATAGCTGTTAATATATCAGGCCAACAAGCAGATGGAAGAGTAGAAGAAGAAATAACAGATGTAACATTTGGAAAAGGCGTATATTATTATGTAGCTGATAGTAAGGTTGAAGGGGTAACAATCCCATCAGGATTTGTATATGTAGGAGGAACAAAAGATAGTGGACTTGTAATTTCAGATAATGCAGCAGACAAAGAAAAATATAAAGGACAAACAACAGTAGGAACAGACTTACAAG
>OLGZ01000468.1_pt1 | contig 32142 bp, 33 predicted proteins | sample 1605981 | NCBI WGS metagenome assembly OLGZ01 (sample SAMN03283291) | human gut metagenome | biome: human-associated habitat; material: feces | host: Homo sapiens | place: Peru | collected 2012 | reverse complement strand
AAATAGATATGATGGAACATTAGAAAGTTTAAAAGATAAATCAAGACGTCCACATACACATCCAAATCAACATACAGAGGAAGAAATAAAATTAATAAAAAATTATAAAAGAAACAATAAAGATACGGGATTAGTAGTATTATGGATAAAATTACGTCAAGCAGGATATACAAGAACAATACAAGGATTGTATCATGCAATGCAAAGATTAGGAATATACAAAAAAACACCAAGCAAAAAGAAAGAAAGTGAACCGAATGAATGGGTATCAGGAGAATATCCAGGGGATAAGGTTCAAATAGATGTTAAGTATGTTCCAAAGAAATGTATGAGCAAAGAATTACAGGAAAGAGGAGAAAAATTTTATCAATATACAGCAATAGATGAATATTCAAGATTAAGATATACATGGTTTACAAATGCACATGATACATATGCTTCAAGCGAATTTGCAAGAAGATTAGTAAAATATTTTCCGTTTAAAATAAAGACAATACAAACAGATAATGGATTTGAATTTACAAATAGATTAAGTTGGCAAGCATTTTTGAAAGATAAAAAAACAATGTTTGAAAACACATTAGAAGAATTAGGATTAGAATATAAAGTAATAAAGCCACATACACCAAAACAAAATGGAAGAGTAGAAAGAAGTCATAGAAAAGATCAAGAAAGATTTTACTATAAAAGAGTATTTTATGGTTTAGAAGATTTAAGAAATCAAGGAAAAGAATGGAGAAAAGAATATAATAATTTTCCTATGAGACCACTAGGATGGTTGAGTCCCAGGGAATTCATAAAAAAATATAAAAGTCAAGAAGAATAGTTATTTGCAATATAGGTGCTCAAAGTATTTATTTTAAATAATTTGTGACAAATGATTGACTAACCTACATAGGTTTAAAATAGATATGTCACAAACACATTGACAAAATAAATAAATATAGTATAATAATAGTGTAATTGTTTAGAAAATGGAGATAAAAAATGTCTAAAATTTGGAAAAAATTATTACTTGTTATTTTAATAATTGCTTGCTTATTTAATATAGTGTCTAAAATAGTAAAAAGATATTCTTTAAAAGAAGAAGTTCAGGCTTCGGCAACATATATGCAAGGAAGAAATAACAACCAGTAAATTGGCAATTTAAAGTTATATAAAATAGCGAATAATCAAAAACTATAAAATATAACTATAAATAAAAAATAACACTTGAAAAGTAAAAAAAATTGTGTTATTATAATATTTAGCAGTTTTTAATAAAAAAAGAAGAGGTGAATTAACAATGAAAGAAGGAATACATCCAAATTATGGAGAAACAACAATCACATGTGCGTGTGGTAATGTTATAAAAACAGGATCAACAAAGAAAGATCTAAAAGTTGATGTTTGCTCAAAATGTCATCCATTCTGGACAGGTAACTTAAAAAGAGAAACAACAGGTGGAAGAGCAGACAAATTCAAAAAGAAATATGGAATCCAATAATAAGAAAGAATGGGCAATGGCTCATTTTTTTTTATGCATTTATGCTTTACATAATTTGACTTTTGCAAAAAAATTTGGTACAATAAAGAAGTTCGAAAATATAATCCTTGAAACCTAAAGGAGGTTTTATCTTGGAAAACGATTGGAAAGAAATTGACTTTGAAAGGGATAGATGGAGGGAGATCAATAAATATTTTTACTGCGAAGCACCACGGACAGTACTGGCAGATACGTCTGGCAAGTATTTAACTGGAGAAGCAGCGAAGAGATGGTACTATATCCAGATGTTCCTTAAGGATTTTGCTTTTGCATACGTAAAGGGGGACTATGACGAAAAACGTGGACCTTTGTTCTTAGAAGCGATCCAAACGGATACATCCAAAGAAGGAATTAGGGCAACTGCAAGACTTACAGCAGAAATTTATAACAGAGCCAAAGTACTATTTGGTGTTGTATGGCTCAAGGATATAGATGATGTAAGTAAGTTCCCTGTGAAGGTAGAACTAGTAGAAAATCGTTTCTGGGGTGTTGAACCAGATGCAAATGTATATTTGCATGAAACAGCAAAATTTTTAATAATGCTGTATAGAGATGATGACCTTTATGTCTACATTTACGAGAAAAAAGGTATAGGTGAACTTTAAAGCAACAAAATAATTTTTGTGTCACTAATTCAAGGAAGTGGCAAAGGAGCTTAGGTAATACTGGGCTCCTTATTGCGGTTATATGGCAACTAGTTAGAATAACATCAAGAGAAAAGTTAAATGTAATTTTGTAAAGTAAATGTTAGTTAGAAAAACAGAAAAATAGCATAATTCTATTGTAATTTTATCTATTTTATGGTAGTATATTACAGAAAGTCAATGAAAAAGCAAAGTATGTAATTGTAAAATATATTAAAGAGAAATATGGCAAAGCTGAGAGCCTATTATATATTAATTACAGAAATTTCACTTTGGAGACATTTTTCTGAAATTATTAAAAGATTAATATAAAATACAGAGTAGGAAAAATCGGGAAAGCCCGTTATAGCAGTAAAGAGGTTAATTGTTAATAAAATGTGGAAACAGATGAATTTTTCTTAAAATTCTTGTATTTAAATATAAGAATTCAGAAAAAGTTTTCAGAAATATATTCAATTAATAAATTTAGGTGGTACCACGGATTTTATAGTCATTCGTCCTAAAATATTCACAAAATATTTTAGGGATGAGTGGCTTTTTTGATTAAAAAATTCACTAAAATAGTATAACTTAATAAAGGTAAATTATAAAAAAATAACATATAAAGATTATAAGGAGGAATTAAAAAATGAGGGAAAAGCTAGAAGAAATTAGTCAAAAATCGAAAGAAAAAATTGAACAAATAAAAAATAGTCAAGAATTAAATGACTTAAAAGTAAGAGTTCTTGGAAAAAAAGGTGAACTTACAGAAATTTTAAGAGGAATGAAAGATATAGCAGCAGAAGAAAGACCTGTTGTTGGAAGCTTAGTTAATAAGGTAAGAGATGAGATTGAAACTCTAATTTCTGAAAAAGAGCAAGAATTCAAAGAAAAAGAGCTAGAGAAAATGCTTGAAACAGAAAAAATAGATGTTACACTTCCAGCTACTAAAGTAAAAAGAGGAAGCGAGCATCCACTAAATAGAATTATTGAAGAAGTTGAAGATTTATTTGTATCTATGGGATATGATGTTGTAACAGGGCCTGAATTAGAAACAGATGAATACTGCTTCGAAAGATTAAATCTTCCTAAGGGACACCCTGCAAGAGATATGCAAGATAGCTTTTATATAACTCCTGAATACTTATTAAGGACTCAAACATCTGCAGTTCAAGCAAGGACAATGATGGCAAACACAGAAAAAACTCCAATAAGAGTAATTTGCCCAGGAAAAACATACAGAAAAGAAGATGATGCAACACATTCACATCAATTCAATCAGGTTGAAGGATTAGTTGTAGATAAGAATATTTCATTTGCAGATTTAAAAGGAACACTAGAAATATTCATGAGAAAAATGCTTGGAGAGAATACACAGTTAAGATTTAGACCAAGCTATTTCCCATTCACAGAGCCATCTTACGAAGTTGATGTAAGTTGCTTCAAATGTGGAGGAAAAGGCTGTAATTTATGCAAACAAACTGGATGGATAGAACTTTTAGGGTCTGGAATAGTACATCCAAATGTATTAAAAATGAATGGATACGACCCAGAAGTATATAGTGGATTCGCATTTGGAACAGGTCTAGACCGTTTGGCAATGTTTAAATATGGAATAACAGACATGAGACTTTTATATACAAACGATGTAAAATTCTTATCTCAATTCGACAGAATGGATAAATAACTAGAAGAAAGGAATTATTATGATTTTAAGTACTAATTTTTTAAAAGATTATTTAGATATTGATTTTGATACAGATGAAAAATTATATGAATTAGCTGAAAATATGACTAAGGTTGGAAATGAATACGATTCTGAAGGAAAGTTTATTCCAGCAACAAATCTTGTAATTGGAGAGGTTAAGGAATGTACAATGCACCCAGACTCTGACCATTTACACATTTGCAAAGTAGATACTGGAAAAGATGTTAGACAAATTGTTTGTGGTGCTCCCAATGTAAGAGCAGGGCTAAAAGTTATTGTTGCACTTCCTGGTGCAAAGCTTCCTGGAGGCATTACTATTAGCAATAGTATGAAACGTGGAGTTGAATCTTGCGGAATGCTTTGTTCAATGGCAGAACTTGGATTAGATAGTAAATTCTTAAAGCAAGAAGATAAAGAAGGAATACACGAGTTGCCAGTAGATGCTCCTATTGGAGAAAATCCAATAAAATATATGAAGATGGATGATGGAGTAATCGATTTTGATTTAACTGCTAACCGTGGAGATTTGCTTAGCATTTTAGGAATGGCTTATGAAGTTGGAGCAATATATAATAAACAAGTAAAAAATCCAGATTTATCACACAACGAATCTGATAAAAATGTTAAAAATGAATTTAATTTAAAAGTTGACACAGATAACTGCACATTATTCTTAGCTAAAAAAGTAGAAAATGTTCAAATAAAAGAGAGCCCAGACTTTATAAAAAATAGATTGATGGCTTGTGGAATAAGACCAATCAACAATGTTGTAGATATCAGTAACTATGTAATGCTTGAACTTGGCCAACCACTTCATTTCTATGATGCAGATAAATTGCAAGGATTAATCGAAGTTAGAATGGCAGAAAAGGGCGAAAAACTTACAACATTAGATAATATTGAAAGAGTTTTAACAACTGACGATATAGTAATTTCTAATGGCAAAGAAGCAATTGGCCTAGCTGGAGTTATGGGTGGACTTGACACAGAGATAACAGAAAATACAAAGAATGTAATAATAGAATCTGCAATATTTAATTCTGTAAAAGTAAGAAAAACTGCTCAGAAAATAGTAAGAAGTGAAGCAAGCAATCGTTTTGAAAAAGGATTAGATCCAAATAGAACATATATGGCAGTAGAGCGTGCTGCAAAACTATTAGAAGAATATGCCTCAGGAACAGTACTTACAGGAACAGTAGAATACAACAAAGAAAATATGCAAAACAAAGAAATTGAAATAACATATCAAAAAATAAATGATGTTTTAGGAACAAATATTCCAAAAGAGTCAGTACTTGATGTATTTACAAGACTTGGATTTACTTATGAAGAAAACGGCAAAACTATAAATGTAAATGTTCCAAGAAGAAGACTAGACATTTCTATAAAAGAAGATTTAATAGAAGAAGTTGGACGTATCTATGGAGTTGATAATATAGAGTCAAAAGTTCCTGTAATGCCAATAAAAATGGGAAGTTATGATAAGACTACAAGAGAAATAAGACATAAAATGGTTAATTTAGGATTGAATGAAACTTTATCTTATGTTCTTGTAAACGAAAATGAAGCAACGAACTTTGCTGGATATGATAAAAAAGAAAACACAGAAAGCATCAAACTTCTAGCTCCATTAACAGAAGAGAGAAGTACATTAAGACAAAGCATAATTACATCTTTATACAAAATATATCAATACAATGTTGCACATTATAATAAAGATATTGCAATATTTGAAATTGGAAAAACATTCTACAAAAATGGTGAAGATTACAAAGAGGAAAATAAACTTGCTTGCTTAATGACTGGCGAATATTACTATGGAATTGGCTCAAGCAAAACAGTAGACTTCTACATAATTAAAGGAATTGCAGAGGAAGTTTTAGACTATTTAGGATATGCAGGAAGATATAGCTTCGTTGTAAAGGAAGATATGCCAAAAGAATTACACCCAGGCCAAAGTGCTGTAATATCTGTAAACAATGATGTTGTTGGAATAGTTGGAAAAATACATCCAAAGATTTCAAAAGAGCCTTTATATGTAATGGAAATAAACTTAGATAAATTACTAGAAAAGAAAACAGGAAAAATGAAATTCAAAGAAATATCTAAATATCCAACAGTAAAGAAAGATTTGAGTATAATTGTAGATAGTAAAATAGAATCTGCAGAAATAGCAAAAATGATTAAAAAATCAGCTGGCTCATTATTAATAGAAAGTAAAGTATTTGATGAGTACAAAGGTAAAGGAATTGAAATTGGTAAAAAGAGTTTGGCATATTCACTAACATTTGGAACAAACGACAGAACACTTACAGACGAAGAGATAAATCAAGTGCTTGAAAAAATAATAGCAAGCCTAAACAAAATAGGTGAAGTAAGAAGTAAATAAAAACTTCGCCCAAATTTCGCCCAAAGGGGACGCCCCTTTTTGGGCGAAAAGGCTGTTCCTATTTTGGAAAAAAGTTGACAAATGAGGAAAGAAAGACTGATTTAAAAGGGTGAAAATAAAAATAAAGGAGATAGAAAATGGCAAAAGCAAAATCGGTTTTTGTGTGTAATGAATGTGGATATGAGTCGCCAAAGTGGCTTGGCAAATGTCCAGCTTGTGGTGCTTGGAATACTTTTTTTGAACAAAAAATTGTAGAAAGTAAATCAACTGCTACAGGAAAGAGTATAAAAGAGAAGGCTTCTCCACAAGTGTTAGATAATGTTGTTGGAAAAACAGATACAAGAATGGACACAGGAATTGGAGAACTAAACCGTGTTTTAGGTGGTGGTTTAGTAAATGGCTCTTTAGTTCTTTTGGGAGGAGAACCTGGAATTGGTAAATCTACACTAATTCTGGAACTTTGCGATAAAATTACAGGCACAGGAAAGGTTTTATATGTGTCTGGAGAGGAGTCTGCAGAGCAAGTAAAAATAAGAGCAGATAGACTTGGAATAAAAAATAGTAATATTATGTTTTTAGGAGAAACAGACATAGATGTAATAGAAGAAACAATACTTGCAATGGAACCAAAACTTGTAATAATAGACTCAATTCAAACAATGTATTCGGAAGAAATTACTTCTGCTGCAGGAACTGTGAGCCAGGTTAGAGAAATAACTGCAAGAATAATGAGAGTATGCAAAGGACACAGAATTACAACAATTATAATTGGTCATGTTACAAAAGATGGAAATATAGCTGGCCCAAGAGTTTTGGAACATATGGTTGATACTGTTTTATATTTGGAAGGTGAAAGATATTTTTCGTATAGAATTTTACGTTCTGTAAAAAATAGATTTGGATCAACAAACGAGATTGGAATGTTTGAGATGAGAAATGAAGGAATGGTAGAAATAAAAAATCCTTCTCAAATTCTTATTTCCGACAGAGAAGACAATCCACCAGGTTCAATTTTAGTTGCCAGTGTTGAAGGAACAAGACCACTTTTGATAGAACTACAAGCACTAACAACACCAACAGTATTCGGACTTCCAAGAAGAGCGGCAAATGGAATAGATTACAACAGACTTACAATGTTAATTGCGGTATTAGAAAAGAAAACAGGAGTTCCACTTGGTTCACAAGATGTTTATTTAAATGTTGTAAGTGGAATAAAATTGGTAGAACCAGCAGTAGATTTAGGAACTTGTTTAGTTGTTGCATCTAGCTTTAAAAATTATGCTCTTCCAAAGGATATGGTTGCAATAGGTGAAGTTGGACTAACTGGAGAAATAAGAGCAGTAAATATGATAGAAAAAAGAATAAAAGAAGTCGAAAAAATGGGATTTAAGACCTGCATAATTCCAGAAAGTAACAAAAAACTATTGAAAGATAGTTTCAAAATAGATATAATAGGTGTCAGGACAATAAACGAAGCAATGCAAAAAGTAGGGTTAAAATAAATTAAGTTTCACCCCAAAAAGGACGTACCTATTGGGAGAAAGTAAAGAAGGAGGAATTAATCTTGGCAACCACCAATAGTGAAATTATAGAAGTACTAAAAACTATAGCACCAGGAACTCCAATTAGAGAAGGATTAGAAAATATATTAAAAGCTAAGACTGGAGGACTAATTGTTATAGGAGATGGCAAGGAAGTTATGGAAATTGCCGATGGAGGATTTAATTTAGACATAGATTATTCTCCAGCAAGACTTTATGAGCTTGCCAAAATGGATGGAGCAATTATAATAAGTTCCGACTTCAAAAAAATATTATTTGCAAATACTCAGCTTATTCCGGCTTCTAACATTCCAACAGTAGAAACAGGAACAAGACATAGAACGGCAGAGCGTACAGCTAAACAAACTGGAGATTTGGTAATAAGTATTTCACAAAGAAGAAACATTATTACCATATTTAAAGGATATGATAGATATGTGCTAGAAGACACGGCAAAAGTAATAACAAAGGCAAACCAAGCATTGCAGACAGTAGAAAAATATATGAAAGTATTTGATAGTAAGTTAAACTTATTAAACGAATATGAATTTAATGATATTGTAACACTCGAAAATGTTATTGTTGCAATACAAAGAGCAGAAATGGTTATGAATGTTGTAGATGAAGTTCAAAAGGCAATATATGAACTTGGTGAAGACGGCAGACTTCTAGAAATGCAGTTAGAAGAATTAATAGGAGATCTAGACACAGAAGAGCTCCTAATGGTAAAAGATTATATTGCATCAGGCAAAAAAAGAAAACCTGATGAAGTATTAGCAAAAATAAGAACACTAAACTATGAAGAATTAATGAAATCTCAAGTAATTGCCAAGCTACTTGGATACGAAGATTTCGACAATTACGACGAAGTTGGTGTATATACAAAAGGTTATAGGGTTCTTAGCAAAATACCAAGAATGCCAAGCAGTATAGTGGACAACCTTGTAAAATCATTTAAATCATTCCAACATATACTTGCAGCAGATATACCAAGACTAGATGAAGTAGACGGAATAGGTGAGGTTAGAGCAAGAACAATAAAACAATCATTAAGAAGAATGCAAGAACAATTTGTGTTTGATAATGAAATTATATAATACTTTATAAATTTTGATAAAAAGAAAGGACTAAACAAAATGAAAAAATTTCAAAAAATACTATTAATAATACTAATAATTATAGCAATACTAGGAATAGCAGCAGTATGCTATACATATGTAAAAAAAGCAACTACAAAAGTTCAAAATCCTGTTGCTACAATAGAGGTACAAGACTTTGGAACAATTAAAGTAGAACTATATCCAGATATTGCACCAAACACAGTAGCAAATTTCATAAAACTTGCAAACAATCAATTCTACGATGGACTAACATTCCACAGAACAATACCAGAATTTATGATCCAAGGTGGAGATAAAAGTGGAGACGGATCAGGAGCTCCAACACTTAACTATGTAAAAGATGGTGGATCAGACAGCACAACATATGCTATAAAAGGTGAATTTATTGCAAATGGATATAAAAATAACACTTTAAAAATGGAAAAAGGTGTTATAGCAATGGCAAGATCAGATTACAGCAGCTTGAGTTCATCATTAACAACACAAGGATATAATTCAGCAGGTTCTCAATTCTTTATAATGAATTCAGATAATAGCAGCATAAATGGATTATATGCTGGATTTGGAAAAGTTATAGAAGGACTAGACATCGTAGATAAAATAGCAAATGTAGAAGTAGTAACAAGAGAATCAAAGGCTGACGGTAAGGATAAACCAGTAAATCCGCCAGTAATTACAAGCATTAGGGTAGAAACATATGGAGTAGATTATGGAGAACCAGAAACAGTAACACCATTCAACTATTATCAATGGTTAGTACAACATTATTCTTCATCTTCTGCAAAATAATTTGTTAATAAAAAATAATACATTTTTCCAATGTATTATTTTTTTTTGTTTATGTGAAATATCAAAATAATACAGTTGTAAAAAGAATATTCTTCGTCAAAACATCTTCAAACTTATTTTAAATTATAAACAATCAATTTAAAATAAATTATTTGAGTTATTGACTTGAATATTTTTTTCCAATGTATTATTTTTTTTGTTTATGTGAAATATTAAAATAATAAATGGACAAAATAATAAAAAATAATAAAATTTTCGCCCCAAAAAGGGCGTCTCTAATGGGCGAAAAGGAGGAATAATTAAGAATGGGAAGAACTCTTTTAAAAAATCAAAGAAAATCAAATTTTATAAAAGTAATTTTTGTTGTTTTTCTTTTAGTTATATATCTGTATATTTGTTGTATTGTTTCAACACCAAATAATGTTGTTGTGTTTGAGGGAGAAAATATAAGTTTAAAGCTTGCAAAAGGCTTAACATTAAAGAGTAAAAAAAACTATGAAACAGTGTTAACTTCAAGCAATATGAATAATCAAAAAGTAGGTTCTTCTGGCTCTAGTACTGTGGAGCTTAGTTTGTTTGGCGGAATTAAGCTAAAAGATATAAGTGTTGATGTGCTAAAGAAGACAAAGGTAATTCCTGTTGGAACTGCAATTGGAATGAAATTATATACAAAAGGTGTGTTAGTGGTCGGAATGTCACAAATAGAAATAGATGAAAATAAGAATGAAAAACCATATCAAAATTCGGGAATAGAGCAGGGAGACACAATTGTAGAAATTAATGGAAATGAAGTTGGAAATACAGAAGAGCTAATAAACGCAGTAAATGACTCGAAGCGGAGAGGCTTTAACAATAAAATATGTAAGAAACAATAAAACAATGAAAACTAGTATAACGCCAGTGAAAGCAGAAGATCAGTATAAAATAGGACTATGGGTTAGAGATGCAGCAGCAGGAGTTGGAACGGTTACTTTTTATGAACCAGAAACGAATATGTTTATGTCTTTAGGACATGGAATAACAGATATAGACACGGAGAAAATAGTAGAGATATCGACAGGAGAGTTAGTAACAGCCAATATTTTATCAATAAACAAAGGAAAAAAAGGAAGCCCAGGAGAAATAAGAGGGACAATAGAAAATGGAAACACAATAGGTACAATATACAAAAATACGAATTTTGGAGTGTATGGAACAGTAACAAATAAAAATTATTTGAATATTACTAATAGTGCTTTAGAAGTAGCCTCTAGAGATGAAATAAAAGAGGGAAAAGCGCAAATACTATGTCAGCTAGATAATACAGGCACAAAAACATATGAAATTGAAATAGAAAAAATATATAAGAACAATAATATAGACAACAAGAGTATATTTATAAAAGTAACTGACAAAGATTTAATAGAAAAAACAGGAGGAATAATACAGGGAATGAGTGGAGCACCAATAATACAAAATGGCAAATTCATTGGGGCTGTAACGAATGTGCTAATAAACGATCCAACACAAGGCTATGGAGTATTTGGAGATATTTTAATAAAACAAATAAGACAAAATAGTTGAAAATATTAAATTTTAGTTATATAATATGCTAAAAATAATAGGAGGAAAAATTATGGTAGAATTTTTCAAAAAAGTAAGTATAACCTCAATAATAACATCTTTAGTATTTGCTATACTTGGAATAGTTATGCTTATAAATCCAGCAGAAACAACACAAATGCTTGCACTAATACTTGGAATAACTGTTATGGTAGTGGGAATTGAAAAAATAATTAGTTATTTTGTACTAAGAGGAAATTTAGACTTTTACAATTATGAATTAGTATATGGAATAATTGCGATTGTTGCATCAATTATAATGATAACACACGTAAACACATTCTCTGTTGTAGTTAGAATAGTAATAGGAGCTTGGATTACTTGTTCTGGATTAATGAGACTTCTATATTCACTAAGAATTAAAAATTTAGGAGTTAGTTCTTGGTGGGCAGTACTAGCTATGGCAGTATTAACAATAATTGCAGGTATTTATATAATATGCACACAAAACACATTAGTAGTAATATTTGCAGCTATTTTAATTGCGTATGCAGTAATAGACATAGTAGAACAGTTAATATTTATGAAAAATATTAATAAATTACTAGAATAATAATAAAAATTTAATAATCAAATAAAGAAAAAAGGAGCAGCCTCGTAAAAAAGTTCCTTTTTTCTTTGTATAGCAGGATAAAATAAAAAGTGATAAAAAAGTTGGATGTGTGCACTTTTAAAAATGTAAAATAAAAAATTTTTTTTTCGAGTCTACTATCTTAACATATTACAATAAAATTACAAAAACGTGAAAAAAATACTATAGAGTGCCTCGAAAAACGTGAAAATTTTATATAAGTGCTCCGCCTAAAACAAGTATACCAATATTATCCTTATAAATTTGGTTAAACTGTGAAAGTGAAAGAGGATTTTCTCCAAGTCCTGCTTCTATTGTAAAACCAGGTCTTTGATACTTTTGAATAAAGAAGTCCTTAAAACCAGCAAAACTAGAAGCATAGGGAACATCTGCTAAGGAATACCCACTAACATTTTCAAACTTTTTAGCAATTTCGAAGCTTCCTTTAGGTGCATAATTTTCAAACTGCCAATAAATTTCTTTTCCTTGGGTATGATAAGCAAGAACCAAATCAAAATTATTGGCATTAGTAAAATTATAAATAGCTAAAGCTTCAGGTGCTTGTAATGGAAAATCGCCCACAAAATCTCTAGGAGCAGGAGAAGTTATACCTTGAGAAAACTTTATTTGTTTTGCTTTTTCCCACTTAGCAGGAAATTGTAAATTTAAGTCAATTCCTTCAATATTTGCTTTCCAACCATTAGAAAATGCCACATTAGGACATGAATTTGCAATATATTTAGCATATCTGTAAGCATTTGAATTTAAATTAATATTATTATTTATTAAATCTACTCCATCTGGATTAACCATTGGAACAAGATAAAAAGAAACCTTATTTAAAAGACTTCTAATATTATAGCCTAAAAAAGAGGAATTTCTATTGTATGCAATGCACATATCCTCTATAAACTTCATAAATACAGTTGTTGTAATCCATTCATTGGCATGGAAAGTAGCACAATAAAATACTTTCTTAGAACCTGTACCAAGTCTAATACAATAAATGGGCTTTTCTAAAACACTATATCCAATAGTAAAAAGCTTTAAAAAAGGGAAGTGCAAAACCAAAGACATAATATCAGACTTAAAAATAGTAGAATTATACTTAACAGAAGTGATAATAATCATAAATCCTCCAAAACAAATATATTTAATATAATAAATATGATAAAGCAAAAAAAATATGTTAATTACAAAAAAAATAATAAAAAATATTGATAAAAAAATGATAACGTGATATTCTAATAAAGTACAAAATTCGACAAAATATGGAAGGAGATATTAGCAAACTTGCTAATAAACAAAGATGAAAACAAAAGCAGTAAAAATATTAAATTTTATAATAGCTACAATTATTTTAATAAATGTATTTACAATTAATTCAAAAGCAGAAACTATAAAAAATATAAATGATAAATCCGAGGTGGAATCTGCAATAACAGAGCTTATAATAACAATAAATGTTAATGGAATGAGTAAAACACAAATAACTAACATAATAAATTTGTATAAAGAAGTAACAAAAGTTTATACAAATTTTGAAATTGCAGAAATGATAAATAACAATAAAGAGGTACTTATAAATAATGGCTCAAAAGAGGAAGATTTAAATAGTATAACTGGTGTACTAACAAGCACTAATGAAACTCAATTAAATGCAATTTTAAATAAAATAAATGTAGATGAATTAGTTAATCAAATAGCAAATGGAGCAGACACACAAACAATAATAAGACAAATAACTAGTAATCTTTCTGCAACAGAAAAAGTTGGACTTTTAGTTAATATACTATTCGCAACAAATGTGATGAAAAAAGTACTCATTGTTTTGGGAATAATTTTTATTTATAGAACATTACTTAGATGTGTTATTTACAAAAAAGCCAACAAACCAGCTTGGGCTCCTTTTGTTCCAATTTATAGAAATGTTGTAATGATGCAGATTTGCGGAATTAGTCCTTGGTGGTTATTACTATTATTAGTTCCAGTAGTAGGCTGGATAATATTAGCATTAATATCAGTTGCAAGCAAGTTTTTACTTGCTGAAGGCTTTGGAAAAGGTGTAATATTCTCATTTGGATTATGGATTTTTGCACCAGTGTTTGAAACAATACTTGTTGTATCAAGAAAAACAAAATATATAGGATTCGAAGAATAATATGAAAAAATGTTGTTAAATAATACTTTTTGAAATATTTAAATGATAAATATTTTGATTTATCTAATAAAATTAACAAATTTTGTAAAATTTATTGAATATTATTATACAATGTGATATATTAAGTGTGGCTTAAGAAAAAGCCACATAATTTATTATTTGTAGATATTTTCCTTCTTAAAAGGTCAAGGTGTCAAAAAATATTAAATCAGATTTTTAAGAAGGAGGTAAAATAAAATGGCAGACAAAACATTAACATGTGCAGACTGTGGTAAAGAATTTGTTTTTACAGAGGGTGAACAAGCATTTTATGCAGAAAAAGGTTTTACAAATGAACCAAAAAGATGCCCAGAATGCAGAAAAGCAAGAAAACAACAAAGAAGAAAATAAAAAAAATTATATAGTATAGGCTTTTTAGCTTATACTATTTTTTTATGCAAAAAAACTATAATAATTTATCAAAAATGGAGTAAAAACGCTTGAAAATGGAAATACTACGTGTTATAATAACATTTGCGATATAAAAAGGAAAAGAGGAGTTTTAGAAATGAAAAATTTAAGAAAAACTAAAATTGTTGGAACAATCGGACCAGCCAGCGAAAATAGACTAGAAGAGCTATTTGAAGCAGGACTAAACGTATGTAGAGTTAACTATTCTCACGGAAGTTGGGAAGAACAATCAGAAAAAACAGAAACAATATTAAAACTAAGAGAAGAAAAAAATCTTCCAATCGCTTTATTATTAGATATGAAGGGACCAGAAATTAGAACAGGAATGTTGTATACAGGAAAAAATACAAAAATTCAACTAAAAGATGGCCAAAAATTTACATTATATAACGAAGATGTAACAGGAAACGAAGAAGGAACTTCTGTAACATATAAAGAATTATACAAAGATGTTAAACCAGGAACAAAAATATTAATAGATGATGGTGCTATAGAATTAAAAGTTGACGAAGTAGTTGGAAAAGATATAGTAACAACAGTAGTTCATGGAAATGGATTAGGAAGCAGAAAAACAATGAACTTACCTGGAACAGTTATTAGATTACCAGGACTTGCAGATAAAGATATAGCAGACTTAAAAACAGCTTGCGAACATGGATATGATTTCGTTGCAATTTCTTTTGCTAGAAATGAAGAAGACATCAAAAATGTAAGAAAAGTATTAGATGAGAACGGTGGAAAAGACATTCAAATAATAACAAAAATTGAAAACGTTGAAGGTCTTTCAAACTTAGAAAAAATAGTAGACCTAGCTGACGGACAAATGATAGCTCGTGGAGATATGGCTACAGAAACAGATTTCACAGAACCACCAGTAGTTCAAAAGAAATTAATAAAACTTTGCAACAAAGAAAACAAACCAGCCATAACAGCAACACAAATGCTAGAATCTATGACACATCAACCATTACCAACAAGAGCAGAAGCAAGTGACGTTGCAAACGCTATATATGATAGAACAAGTGCAATAATGCTTTCTGGAGAATGTGCTCAAGGTGATTACCCAGTAGAATGTGTTAAAACAATGGTTAAAATAGCAAAAAGAGTAGAACCAGAAATAAATTACTGGAAGAGATTTGATGAAAATGAAAACATCGAATTAGATACATTAGAAAAGAACGTTGCATATGCAACTTGCGTAACAGCTAAAAACATGAAAGCTGATGCTATAGTATGCTATACACATTCTGGAAATTCTGCAAGAAACTTAGCAGGACTTGGAGCAGGATGCCCAATACTTGCTATAACAGACAATAAGAGAACATTCCATCAATTAGGTTTAGCTTGGAACGTAACACCAATATACATTGATGCTCAAGAAACAATAAACAAGACAATTGAAAAAGGAATAGAAACATTAAAAAATGCAGAAATATTAGAACAAGGAGACCTAGTAATAATTGCAGGTGGAGACAAAATAATGGAAGATGCAGGTTCATCTGTAAACAAAACAATAGGTGGAGTTTTAAGAGTATAATTAAATTGCATAACTTAAGGACGAAGAACAATCTTCGTTCTTTTTTTCGCCCATTGGGGACGTCCCTTTTTGGGCGATATTTTTTTGTTTAAAACAGCACCATTTTACGCATGGTTACATAAAATACATAAAAGCGTTTTAAAAAGCTTTTTATATAAAAAGGAGGAAAAAATAATGTACAGATGGTGTAATAAATGTTGCTGCAACAATAATTCAGATGAAGATATTAGCCCATTAGATGATTCTTTATGTATGGATGTTTCTAGCTACAGCAACGAAAATTGCAATATGAACAAATGTGAATGCGGATTTGATGAACAGGAAAGCGTATTTCCAGTAAATCCAATGCTAGGTCAAAGTTATGTGCCAATTCAAAAAATGTCAAAAGTGTTTACTCCAATATGTGGCTTAAAAAATGGAACTATTTTTCCAGAGCTTGTAAGCCCATATTACCCTTGTCAAAGTGTGGAAGACATAGAGTATCTAAAAAGTAGAAACACTATAGGAAAGGGGTGTAACAAATGACATTAAATAATAATATGAATAGTTGTCAAAATACAAATTTAGAAGATTGCAGTTATGAACCAACAGGAATAAATGCACAATTTGGCTATAATACTGCAAATTTACTTTCAAAAGAGAATTGTTACCAAAACCAAATGTGTTGTGAACAAAATGTAGAAGTACAAAATGAAATGTTGTGCAATATTAGAGCATTAAAATTTGCAATAACAGATATTGGAGAATATTTAAATACACATAGTACAGATAAAAGAGCAATATGTATTCATAGAGAATATTGCCAAGAATTAAGAGATTTATCAGATAAATATCAAAGAATGTATGGCCCACTTAGCATAGAATTTCCTTGTAACAGTTGGAGATGGCTAGAGGAACCTTGGCCATGGGAAAGGAGCAGTGAAGAATAATGTGGACTTATAATAAATTATTACAATACCCAATAAATATAAAAAATAGAAATCCTAAAATGGCAAAGGTAATAATATCTCAATACGGAGGACCAGACGGAGAGTTAGGAGCGGCTTTAAGATATTTATCTCAAAGATTTGCAATGCCAAGTCAAATTGCGAAAGCTACACTTAATGACATAGGCACAGAAGAGCTAGCCCACCTTGAAATGGTAGGAACTTTAGTGCACCAACTAACAGATGGAGTTTGCCCAGAAGAATTGCAAAAAGCAGGACTTGGAGCTTATTACACAGATCATGGTGTGGATGTATATCCTCAATCTGCTGCAGGTGTTCCTTTTGACGCAAACTGCTTAGCGTGCAAAGGAGATGTAATTGCAAACTTACAAGAAGATTTAGCAGCCGAACAAAAAGCACGTGCAACCTACGAAAAATTAATTGACCTTTGTGCAGATGACAAAGACGTTGTTGATGTATTAAGATATTTAAGACAAAGGGAAATTGTTCACTTCCAAAGATTTGGAGAAGCACTAAGAGACGTTCAAGATAAAATGGCAGAAAAGAAATTTTATATGAATGGACTTAATTTAAATAATACAGGCAACTGCTGTGGAAATAATACTAATATGTTAAATAACAGTTGCTATAATATGAGAAGTGAAGAATCAAACGAAAACAACAATAGTTGCCAAAATTAATTAATATTAGAAAATAGAAGAGGGAAGATTGTAAATTTCTAATAAAATTTGCAATTCAATCCCTCTAATTTTATGAATAACAAGTATGAAAAAATTTTTTCAATATTTTATTTATTCTGGAAAGTAATACTGATTTTCCTAATAAATAAAAAGAACTTCAAGATGAAGTCCTTAATCTAAATTATTTAAAATGTTTGGTAACATTTGCTTCTTTCTAGAAACAACATTGTTTAGCATTGCTGTATTATTTTCTAGATTTACTCCGAAAGCTTTTTCTATAGTATTAGCTTTTCTACCCATAGCAATTATTTTTGAATTTGCGTTTAATATATCTGTTGCAGCAAACATATAGAAATCTAAGTTTTTATCATTAATTTCTTTTTGAATAGCATCTTCTAATTCAGCTTGTCTGCTAAATACAGAATTTAAATCAACTGCATTAACTTGAGAAATTTCAAATTTTGCATTTTTATCATCAAATTCTTTTGCATCAATATTTATAACTTGGAAAGGAGAAAACTCACTAATATCAGTTCCAGCCTTTAACATTTCTTTTCCATAAGATTCAATATCAACACCTGCAATGCTTGCAAGTTTATTTGCAATTTCTCTATCTTGCTCAGTGCAAGTTGGTGATTTAAATAATAGTGTATCAGAAATAATAGCACTAAGCATTAAACCAGCCATTTGTGAATCTATATCTACATCATTTTGTTTATATAATTTGTAAAGAATAGTTCCTGTACATCCTAATGGCTCTGCAATATAATACATTGGTTCTTTAGTTTCAAACTTTATTTTATGATGGTCAACAACCATTTTTATTTTTGCTTTTTCAATACCAGAAACACTTTGAGTGAATTCATTGTGGTCAACTAATGCAACTTCACAATTTTCGTCAACACTATCTAAAGTTAATGGTTCTTCAATTTCAAAAGTTTTTAATGCATAAGCAGTTTCTTTATTTACGTTTCCTAATTTATATGCAACAGCATCAATGCCTAAAGCTCTTTCTAAATTAGCAAGAACAATGGCAGATGTTATTGTATCTGTATCTGGTTTTTGATGTCCAAAAACATATAATTTACTCATAATAATAGTCTCCTTTAAAATAAAAAATAGTCTTAGAAATATTCAAATATTATGTAATTCTCTGACTTTTTAATTATAGCACAATTCATTTATTTAGTCAAATAAAATTACTTTTCATAAATTAACACTATTTATTTTCATTTGCAATGTTTACAATATAATGCTATAATTGATTTCAAATTTGACTTTATATGATAAAAATTAATATTATTGAAAATGGAGGTGAAATAATGTGCAAGAACAAGAGATACAGTTAGAGGAAAATTTTGAACAAATTATATATATTAATATGGATGATTCTGGAAGGTTAGTGCATGGAGAACCGAGCGAGTTGGTTTTTGTATATGGTGGTGTTTTTTTTCTTTCTTTACACGAGCAAGAGGACTTTTCAAGACAGTATAAAGCCCTAGTTGACTTAATAAAACCTAGATATTGTAAAAGTTTTTCAAAAGACATTTCTTTAAACAAGGAACATTGTGCAACGCATAATTATCAAAATTGTATGTATGATTGTCCAGAACTAAAATCCAATATGCTAGAACCAAAAGATAGAAGAAGATTATTAAATTTTATAAAAAGGTATGACACTTCTGTTGCAGTAGTTTCTAATTATAAAATTAAAGACTATATTTTTGATAGTAAAGCCTCAAAAGGGAGATTTAAAGATTATATTATAAAAAGAGAGGTTAAAAGAATTATTGAGAATTTAATATCTCAAAACAGACTCAATTCTCATCAACCAGTAAAATTAATTCTTAATTTAGACGAACAGTCTACTGTCTCTAACGGATATTATGATTTGGAGAGCTCCATAAAAGAAGAATTACAATTTGGAATTATGAACTATGATTATGGAATCAGTTTTCCACCAATATTATCTTCAGTTACTGTTAAAGTAAAATATAAAAATTCATATTATAATTATCCTGTTCAAGCTGCGGATTTGCTAGTAGGAGAGGTGAGACACGCATATTATCATTACTTGCAAGATAATGATTTTGAAAAATATAGAAAAAGAACAAACTTTTTAAATACATCTATATATTTACCATAAAAAAAGAGCCTTTGAATGGCTCTTTTCCAAGTAAATAGGTGTATTTTTAATACACTTAATTTTTCAATCTAATTTTACTTGTACACCGAACAAAGGGGAATTCCCTTTTGGTATAATAATTGTAACATTTAAAAAATTAAATGTCAACAATTATATTATTATTTTATACTTTTGATTTGTTTTTATGCATAACATTTTTATTTTTTTAGATTATTGGAGCTAACAACGGGAATCGAACCCGTGACCTCAGCCTTACCAAGGCTGCACTCTACCGACTGAGCTATGTTAGCATTTTTTAGGCTCTAATTAGAATTTGATTATACTCTTGAGATATCCTTTTTAGAAGCCTTATATATTACTTTCTGTTTGAATATTTTTTACTGTCTTTTTTCTTATTCTTTGAATTGCATTATCTACTGATTTTACAGGAGCATCCAATTTTGCTGCAATTGTTACGTAAGAATCTCCTTGAATATATCTTCCAAGAACTCTTTTTTCAAAGTCACTTAAATGTGTATCAATTGCATTTTCTACACTAGACATATATTCTTTTTTGGTTATTGTGTCTAATGGATCTTCAACAATTTTTGTGTCTAATACTTCCATTATCTCTGAATTATTAGTGCCATCTTCATTTTCATATGCATTCATATTTAAGGATAAATACGAATTTAATGGCATATGTTTTTGTCTGTTAGATGATTTTATTGCAGTAATTAGCTGTCTTTCTATACATAAGTTTGCAAATGATTTAAATGAATTTTGTTTATCTTCCTTGTAGTCTTTTATTGCCTTGTATAAACCAATTAGCCCTTCTTGAATTATGTCTTCTTTTTCTGCACCAATAATAAAATACTTGTTTACTTTAGAATTGACCAAGTCTTGATATTTGCAAATTAAAAAGTCTAAGGCATCTTTGTCATCTTGCTTTATTGCTTCTAATAATTCTTCGTCCGACATATTAGTATATTTACTGTTGTTAATCATTTTTTAGATAAGTCCTCCTAAGTCAGCACTTTGTATGCTTGTATTATATGCTAGTTTTCCTTGAAAAGTCAATAGTTTTAGCCGTTAATTTTGTTATTTTTTCGATTTTCTATTGCATTTTGTAAAGTATTTTGATTTCATAGCAAATACTTATATTAGTTGCTTTTTTACAGTTATTGTGTTAAACTATACTAGCAATTTTCAATTTTATCTTTTTTGTAATTACAAGGAGGAGTTATGTATTATCGTTTGGTAAGTGGACGAAAGGTTGAATTACCTTCAAGTAGTAAAAATTTTATCTTAATTTTGGAAAACCGTATTGCCTTTGGTATTAATGATGAAAACTATCAAAAAGCAATTTCATTTTTAATGGAAAATCCTAAGGCGAAAGTTAATATTGGTATACCAAAAGATCCTGGTTTTTACTTAATTTATGATAATTCTACCTATTCTGCGTGGGGATACAATGCTCCAGGCAACCATAAACCTTCCAGAATATTTTTTATGTTTAAATAAAAAATTATAAAACACTGCAATTAAGTTGCTTTTATGCACTTTTTGCAGTGTTTTAGACTTAAAAATAATTACAGTTTAATTGCAAAAACAAACAATTTGTGTTATATTATAGTAGCTATAGAAAAAAGAAAGGTCGAAGATATAATGAAAATAGGAATTGTAGGACTTCCAAATGTAGGAAAGAGTACTTTATTTAATGCAATAACAAATGCGGGAGCAGAATGTGCAAACTATCCATTCTGCACAATAGAGCCAAATGTTGGAGTTGTTCCAGTGCCAGATGAAAGATTGGACAACTTGGCAAAAATGTATAACCCTCAAAAGGTTACACATGCTGTAATTGAATTTGTTGATATAGCAGGTTTAGTTAAAGGAGCTAGCAAAGGAGAAGGATTAGGAAATAAATTCTTGTCACATATAAGAGAAACAGATGCAATCTGCGAGGTTGTAAGATGTTTCGAGGATTCAAACATAATACATGTTGATGGAAGCATAAATCCTGTAAGAGATATTCAAACTATTAATTTAGAATTAATTTTTGCAGACTTGGAAACTGTTGAAAAAAGAATAGACAGAAGCAGCAAAATGATAAAGGCAGACAAAAAATATCAATTTGAATTAGATACATGGAAGAAAGTAAGAGAAGCGCTTGAAAATGGTAAAATGGCAAGAAGCCTTGATTATTCTGAGGAAGAACTAGAAGTAATAAAAGATGCGTTTTTACTTACAATGAAACCTATTTTATATGTTGCAAATGTTTCTGAAGAACAGCTTTCGGACAATAATGACGCAAACGTAAAGGCTGTTGAAGAATATGCAAAACAAGACAAAGCAGAAGTTATAAAGCTTTGTGTAAAAATAGAAGAAGAACTATCAAGTCTTGATGGAGATGACAAGAAAGAAATGCTAGAAGCATTAGGATTAGAAGAATCTGGACTAGATAAAGTAATAAAATCAAGCTATGATCTATTAGGTCTAATGTCTTTCCTAACAGCAGGAGAGCCAGAAGTAAGAGCTTGGACTATAAAAAAAGGAACTAAAGCACCACAAGCTGCAGGAAAAATTCACTCAGATATTGAAAGAGGATTTATTAGAGCAGAAATTGTATCTTATGATGATTTAATAAGAGAAGGTTCAATGGTTGCTGCTAAAGAAAAAGGATTAGTTCGTTCTGAAGGAAAAGAATACATAATGCAAGATGGTGATATAGTACTATTCAAATTTAATGTATAAAAAATATTGCACATATTTATAAAAAGTGAGTTAGATATATTTCTAATTCACTTTTTTTATGCAAAAAATGTCGAAAACTTCTTATTTTTCGATAAAACTTGTCAATATTTGCTATTGGAAATTTATGGAAAAAGAACTATACTATATTAGAAAATAAAAAGAGGAAAAATTGTGAAAAACAATTACAATTTTGCAATACAAAATAAAAAATATTTAATTGTTTTACGATTTTTATCTTAAAGGAGGAATGAAATTAGAAGTGGAATGTATTTATGTACCTAGAAACAAGCTATTAACAATAAAAATAGCAGATGAAATTGACGAAAGTACAACAGATAAATTAAGGAGGAAAATTGATAATGAAATTACGAGATTTATGCCTAGAAAAGTTATATTTGATTTTAGTAACGTTGCTTTCATGGACAGTGCAGGAATAGGAATGTTGCTTCGGAAGATACAAAATAATTAAAATGTTGGGAGGAAACTTAGCTTTAGCCAATGTAAATAGACAAGTTGAAAAGGTTTTTGAAATTAGTGGAATTCTAAAAATAATTCCAATAATAAAAGAATCAGAGAATAATTACAAAGAAAAACGGAGGAGAAAATGTTGGGAATTTATGATAATGAAATGAAATTAGAGTTTATTAGCAAATCTGCTAATGAGGCTTTTGCGAGGATAAGCGTTGCAGCTTTTGCGTCACAATTAGATCCAACAATTGATGAACTAGCAGACATAAAAACAGCTGTATCTGAGGCTGTAACAAATTCTATAATTCATGGTTACGAAAATATAAGTGGAATAGTTAAAGTAGAGGCAAGAATAAAGGACAATTGTGTGGAAGTGCAGGTATCGGATTCTGGCAAAGGAATAGAGGACATAGAACTTGCCAAAAGGCCATTATATACAACTAAAGCAAATTTGGAACGTTCTGGCATGGGATTTACAATTATGGAAAGCTTTATGGACGAGCTAAAAATTGAGTCTATTCCAGATATGGGAACAAAGGTTACAATGAAGAAATACATAATGCCAAAGGAAGGTATTTAAAATATGTATGAAAACACATATGATGAAATTGCAAAAGCTCAAAATGGCGACAAAATTGCAATGGACAATCTTGTTAAAAACAATTTAGGGTTGGTATATACTATTTCCAAAAGATTTATTGGGAGAGGTTATGACATTGAAGACTTAAATCAAATTGGAGCAATAGGATTAATAAAATCCATAAAAAAATTTGATTTAAATTATAATGTAAAACTGTCTACATACTCTGTTCCTTTTATACTTGGAGAAATAAAAAGATTTATAAGAGATGATGGAAGAGTAAAAATAAGTAGAAGTATAAAGGAACTTGGCTATAAAATAAGAGAAATGCAAAACGAACAAATAAGAAAAAATGGCGAAGAGCTAAGCATAGAAGAACTAGCAAGAGAACTAAAAATATCGAAAGAAGACGTGACACTTGCAATAGAGGTAAATGCGTCTAATATAGTAACATCTATTAATGAACCAGCATTTGGAAAAGATTCTGAAAAAGAAACTTCTGTAGAGGATATTCTTCCAGACAAGCAAAATCAAGAAAAGGAAATAACAGATAAACTTACAATAAATAAGTTGATACAGGAGCTAACTCCTAAAGAACAGGATGTAGTAATTTTAAGATATTTTAAAGAAGAAACACAGTCTCAAGTTGCAAAAAGGCTTGGAATAAGCCAGGTGCAGGTTTCAAGAATAGAAAAAAAGGTGTTGGCGGTTATGAGAGAAAAGCTAATTTAATCTATAATTTTATACTGGCATATTGGACTGAAAACTAAGATACAGCTAGTAGGTATTTAGTAATCATATAGCTTAGGTTTCATTTTGGTTACTTAGATTTTAGGGAGGAAAAAAGAGTGAAAAAAATATTCATAGTAATACTATTTCTAATGTCAATGATATTTTTAATTCCAATAATTTTTACAAGAAAATTTAAAACAGAAGAAACAAGTGTGAACACTAATATAGAAAATATAGAAAACAATCAAAATGAACAACAAGCAAATTATGAATATTCAAAGTTAGGAACAATTAAATTATTACATAGTAAAACTGGAGAAGTAGAAAATTTAGAAATGGATAAATATCTGCTAGGAGTTGTATCTGCAGAAATGCCTGCAAGCTTTGAAGAAGAAGCTCTAAAAGCACAGGCAATAGTAGCTAGAACATATACTGCATATATAATTTTAAATGGAAGCGGAAAACATAAAGAAGCCGACATTTGTGACGACTCGAGATGTTGTCAAGCTTGGATTTCTAAAGAAGACAGACTTTCAAAATGGGATGAAAATTTGAAAAATGAATATTGGACAAAAATAGAAAATGCAGTAAATTCAACAAAGGGAAAAGTTATAACATATAATGGAGAAGTAATTGATGCCTTCTTTCATTCAAACAGTGGAGGAAAAACAGAAAATGTCTCTGTTGTATGGGGAGGAGCAGACTTGCCATATTTGCAAAGTGTAGAAACAGCTGGAGAAGATGCTTATTCACAGTATGCATCAGAAGTAGAGCTTAGCAAACAAGAATTTGAAAACAAAATAAAAGAAAAATATTCGAACTTTACAATAGACTATAATGCCGAAGATGCAATAAAAATATTGGAATATACTGATGGAAATAGAGTAAAAACAGTAAAAATTGGAAATCTTGAACTATCGCGGAGTAGAGGTAAGAACCTTATTAGGATTAAGGTCTGCAAATTTTGAAGTTAAAATAGAGGGGGATAACATAAAATTTGCTGTAAAAGGCTATGGACACGGAGTTGGAATGAGTCAAACTGGAGCAGATAGCCTTGCAAAACAAGGTCAAAATTGCGAAGAAATAATAAAACACTTCTACACAGGAGTAGAAATCACAAATCTATAGAAAATCTCCCAAAGGGGACGCCCTTTTTTGGGAGATTTTTGTGTTTTTAAATTTGCACTATCCTTTAAAGTTTTTTTTAAATTGTATAAATTTATAAGAAATGGAAATAATTATACTAATTTAAATGAGAAAGGAATGTGATTAAATTTATGGACAGACGTCAAAGAAGAAACGAAAATTATGTATCTAATATAAGTATGTGGGTGCTTGGGGCGGTTGCAGTAGCACTATTAATAGCATTTGGGGTTGGAATTGTAATTAATAATAATCAAACAAGACAGGCAAAAAGATTTACCACAAATACACAAAGAATTGCAGAAACAAATACAATGGTAAATACATCGGAAAATATGCAAAACAACACGCAAGCAGTAAGCATATCTATTGGAAGAAGTGTAAACGAAATGCAAGAAAGCACTACAAATACAGAAAAAAATAATACAGAAAAAATGGCAGTAAATACTAGTAAAGCAGAAGAAACCAAAAATAACACAAAAACTAATACAACAAAAGAAACAAACACAGAAAAAGAAACTGAGGTAAAACAAGAAGAAACAAAAAGTGAAGAAACGAGCAAAGATCCAAGTTTTTCAAAACCAGTAGAAGGAGAAAAATTGCAAGACTATTCTAAAGACAACTTAGTATATTCTAACACATTAGAAGAGTGGACTACTCATCTTGGAATAGATTATTTAGCAGAAAAAACAGATGTGGTAAAAGCGGCAGCAGATGGAAAAATAAAATCAATAAAAAACGACCCAAGATATGGACTAACAGTTGTAATAGAACACTCAAATGGATTTGAAAGCATATATTCTAGTTTGCTTACAGCAGAATTTGTAACAATTGGAGAAGAAGTAAAACAAGGGCAAACAATTGCAACAGTTGGAAATACTGCAACATTTGAAATTGCAGACGAAACACATCTCCACTTCGAAATAAAAAAAGATGGTGAAAATGTAGATCCTAACATTTATATAAAATAGTATGTACTAAAAAAGTAAAGCCATACTGTAAAATTAGTTCAAAATGCTCATAAAGTTGTAATAATAAAACAATGCTTTCGCCCAAAAAGGGACGTCCCTATTGGTCGAAAGTTTCTTCTTTTTTGGGAAAGATTCTTTGGTTGAAAAGTTTTTTGGGCAAAATTGATGTGTAGTTTTGTGACGATTTTTAAACGAATTTTGTGATTAAAGGAAAAAATATTGACTTAATATTCAAATAATGATAATTTATAAATATCAAATTTTATAAATTGAGGGATATAATGGATAACTTATATGACATATTAGAGGTAAGCAGGAAAGCCTCTAAAGAGATAATAGAAAAAGCATACAAAACACTTGCAAAAAAGTATCATCCTGATGTGCAGTCAGAAGAAAACAAGAAATATGCTGAAGAAAAAATGAAACAACTAAATGAAGCTTATAGTATTTTAAGTGATGATATAAAAAGAGCAGAATATGATGCAAAATTAGAGCAAGAAGAAAACAAATTAAAAGAACAAAACTATGCAAATCGCTATAAAAATGAAGAATACAGCACATATAGTCAAGACTATAATAAAGAATATAGCCCTCAAGATTATACCGAAGAAAATTATGATTATTACAATTTAAATTCAAATATAAATAATACAAATGTAAATACTGCAAATGCAAACAATGCAACAAATGAAGACTGGAGATATGAATTTCAGAAACTAAGCCCAAAAGAACAAAAAAAGCTAATGAAAAAAATTCAGAGAGAAGCAAATGAAGAGTACAGAAAAAATTACGAAGCATATTTCAGAAGTTTAGGCTATAAAATAAAACATAAATGGACAATAAGAGATGTAATAACAGTACTTCTTGTATTTGTTTCACTTGCAATTATTGTTAGAATTTTATGGATTATTCCATTTACACATAACTGGATGATTAATTTTTATAACGATAATTGGGCAGCACAAATTGTAGTTAATTTATTTATAGGATTATATAATGGCATTGTGAAATTTATAGAAAACATTGGAAAATTTTAGTGTATATAATAATTATAATTAGTTATAATATTTATATAAATAACAAAATTAGGAGGTTTTATTATGGACAGAAAAGTAAGAGTTGTTCAATTTGGAACAGGAAAAATGGCTGTTTACACAATGAGATATGTTATGGAAAAAGGAGGAGAAGTTGTTGGTGCAATAGACGTTAATCCAAATGTAATTGGAAAAGACATAGGACAAATAATGGGAAAAGAAGAGCTAGGAGTAAAAGTTACAGCATTAGAAAATGCTGAAGAAATGTTAAGAACTACAAAACCAGACATATGTGTTGTAGAAACAATGAGCTTAATAAAAGACGTAGAAGAAGCTCTAATGCTATGTGCTAGACTTGGAATAAATGCAATAACAACTTGCGAAGAAGCATTTTATCCTTGGAACTCTAATCCAAGCATCACTAAAGCATTAGACGAAATGGCAAAGAAAACAGGATGCACAATAACAGGAAGCGGCTATCAAGACATTTATTGGGGACAATTAATAACATCAATTGCAGGTTCAACACAAAAAATAACAAAAATAAAAGGAAGTTCTAGTTATAATGTAGAAGACTACGGAATTGCATTAGCAAAAGCACATGGTGCAGGACTTACATTAGACGAATTTGATAAACAAGTTGCATCAGTAGACAGAATAAGCAACGAGGAAAGACAAAAAATAATAGAATCTGGTGAGTATTTACCATCATACATGTGGAACGTAAATGGATGGTTATGCTCAAAACTAGGACTTACAATAAAATCACAAACACAAGTTACAGTACCAACAACATATAAAGAAGACATATATTCAGAAACATTAGGTGCAACAGTAAAAGCAGGAGATGCAACTGGAATGAGTGCCGTTGTTACAACAGAAACAGAAGAAGGAATAACAATAGAATCAGAATGTATAGGAAAAGTATATTCAAAAGAAGAATACGATAAAAATGAATGGACAGTATACGGAGAACCAAATACAACAATTACAGTTGCAAAACCAGCAACAGTTGAACTAACTTGTGGAACAATAGTAAACAGAATACCAGACGTAATAAATGCACCAGCAGGATATGTTACAACAGAAAAAATGGGAGACTTACAATACAAAATAAAACCTTTAAATGAATATGTAAAATAATTATAATACAATAAAAATTATTTAAAAAGAGTACCGTTAATAAGAAAAGTTATTAAAAAGTACTCTTTTTTTGTGTGCAAAATAGTAAAAATAGAAAAAAATTAAGCAGTAAGCTGGAAAGATTATGTTGAAAGAATTAATATATGTCTAAATCTTCGCAATTTTAATGGAAAAGTTTTAAATTTTATGATATAGTATGAACTAATAAAAGAAAAATATAGATAATTTATCAATTGATTTAAAGATGAAATTCCCTGAAATAAAAGGATTTTCAGTAAGAAATTTAAAATATATGAGAAAATTTGCAAAAGAATATCCAGATTTTGAATTTTTGCAAGAGGTTCTTGCAAAAATTACGTGGTATCATAGTATTTATTTTATTAGTATGATAATGAAACTTTAAGGAGGAAAACTAAAAATGAGAATACGTTTTAAAAAATGGGCTAGACCCGAACTAGAAGCAAGCAAATTTTATATAGATAATCCAGAAGAATACAAAGGCAAGTGGAAAAACTTATTTAAAAATAAAGCTCCAATACACTTAGAACTTGGTTGTGGAAAGGGAGGATTTATCTCTCAAATTGCACCAAAAAATTTAAATAGAAATTACATTGCAATAGATTTAGTTGATGCAATGCTTGGACTTGCTAAAAGAAAAATAGAAGAGAGTTATAAAGAAATAAAACAAAAACCAGAAAATATATACATTACAAGATACGATATAGACAGAATTTTAAATATATTTAGTCCAGAAGATAAAATAGGTAGAATTTACATAAACTTTTGCAATCCTTGGCCTAGAGGAAAACACCATAAAAAAAGATTAACACATACAAGACAACTAGAAAAATACAAACAATTCTTAGAAAAGGATGGTTGCATTTATTTTAAAACCGATGACGACAATTTATTTACAGACAGCTTAACTTACTTTAAAGAAGCGGGATTTGATTTAGAAAAAGTAACTTACAATCTCGCAGAAGAAAAAGACTTTTGGAATGGAGAAGAAAATATAGAAACAGAACATGAGAAAATGTTTAAAGAGCAGGGAATAAAAATAAAAGCAATAATTGCAAGAAATAAATAATTGCTGCTATACATAGAAAAAATAAAAAAAGAAATATTATATCTGCAAAATATTTAAGCTTATTTAAAATTAATATTACCGAAACACTTAAATGCCCCTAATACATTGGAAAAAAATATTCAAGTCAAGAACTCGAATAACTTATTTTTAATTGATGATTTATAATTAAAAATAAGTTTGAAGATGTTTTGACGAAGAATATTCTTTTTACAACTGTATTAGGGGCATATTGCAATATAAATTTTTATAATTTTAAATAAGCTATTTGAATTTGGTATTGAATATTTTTTTTCAATTATTTTAGTTTTTTACGATTCCTGCAATGTCCAAATAGATACGCTTCCGTCCTTTACGTAAAATATTCCATTTCCGTCACCGTCTACATATACAGGTTCTTTTAAATTTCCTAAATAGTCGTATAAAACAGAATTTGCAAGTTTTTTTCCAACATTCATTTGAATACATCCGCCAGAACCGTTTGTTAGTATAACAGCCATACCAGAAGAAGGATGCATTTCATCTCCTTCACGAACCCAACCAATTACATTAGAGCTACTAAAATAATCAGTTTGCTTTCCGTATGCAAAGTGTTTTCTTGCATAAATTAATTTCTCTAGGAGCGACATTTTATTACCAATTCCTTTTGTAGGAATGCCGTATAAGTCACCATAAAAAATGCAAGGTATTCCTTCTTTTCTAAGTAATACTAGAGAATAAGCGTGGGGCTTAAACCAGTCGTCTATCCAAGATTCTAAAGCTTGACCAGGTTCTGTGTCGTGGTTGTCTACAAATGTTATGGCTTTATCTGGAACAGAGGCAACTAAAGTATTGCTAAAAATGGTTCTCATATCAAAATGACCATTACTATGACAAGCATTAAACAAATTGTAGTGAAGAGGCACGTCAAATAAACACATTTTATTTTTAGTAGCCTCAAGATAATTTTTTAAAGACTCCACATTACCACTCCAATATTCGCCAACAGTAAATAAAGGCTTTGTAGAATAATCCTGAAGTTCGTCTAGCCAATCCTCAAAAAATGATGCTCTAATATGCTTTACTGCATCAATTCTAAAGCCATCAACCTTAGTTAAATCTAAATACCACTTACTCCAAGAGGTAAGCTCTTCCACAACATCCACATTATTTAAATCAACATCACAGCCCATTAAATAGTCAAAATTTCCATTCTCTTTATCTACAGACTCATCCCAATGCTTTCCGTAAAATCTAAAAACAGAAGTCTTTTTTTGCTTATCATCCCAGTCCACACCGTGAAAATGAGTCCAGTTCCATTTAAAAGAAGAATATGTGTCGTTTCTTCCGTGGAAAAGTAAACTTTGTCCAAGCTCTAATTTCGTGTGGCTCAGACACAGCCTGATTTCTATTTACGGGATTATCTTCTATTGCAATAACATCTTCTGTTTCATCAGCACCCATTTTTTGATTAAAGACAATATCTGCCAAAACTTTAATATTCTTAGACTGAAAAGCCTTTATACAGTTTAGATATTCTTCCTTTGTTCCGTATTTTGTTTTTATATCTCCCTTTTGATTAAACTCGCCTAAATCGTATAAATCGTAAACACCATATCCAACATCAAAAATGCCACTAGAGCCCTTATAAGCAGGAGGGAGCCATACATAATTTATACCAAGACTTGCAAGATAGTCTATTTGATTTAATGCATCTTTCCAAAACATAGAATCTGCAGGCAAATACCACTCAAAAAATTGCATAATTATATCATTTGTTTCGTTCAAAAAAATCACTCCATTCTTTAGTAACCATTATAGCAATAAAAAAACAAAATATATACATTTATTTAAAATAATTTTATAAAAATAAAAAAATTTCTGTTATTCAACTCAATATAAAATACATTAGAAAATAGATAAAAAAATTTTGAAAAATTTATAAAATTATATTTTTTTGAATAAAATTTAATCTGAATTTATGAGAAGCTTAAGTGTGTTGGTATTTTAAATACAAAAGCTGGTAATAAATGGTTAAAATAGCGTAAAAAACAACAAAAAAACTCAATTCCGAAAATTACCCACTAAAATAGCTGCTTTTTGAATTTAATTAGTGTTAATACTACTAATTTATAAGCAAAACGGTATAAAAATTATGGGTTTCGCCCCCTTTTATTTTTAATAAAGATGTGATATAAAAAATAATAAATATTTAATGTCTATAAAAGTTTATAGAATTAAATATGACCAAAGCATAAACTTAAAAATAGATATTAAATTTTAGAGAAAAAATATTGGTTAGAAAATAATTTTTTTTACCAAGTAATAGTCACAATATGACTAAAAACAGAAACTAAAGAGAAAAGAATAAAAAAATACAAAATGCGAATAATAAGAATAAATCTAGAAAGCAAAGCTAGAAATACGAAACGAAAGGAAGAAGAAAATGGAAGATAACAAAAAATGTTTATATTTATATAAT
>OLGZ01000462.1_pt1 | contig 32324 bp, 29 predicted proteins | sample 1605981 | NCBI WGS metagenome assembly OLGZ01 (sample SAMN03283291) | human gut metagenome | biome: human-associated habitat; material: feces | host: Homo sapiens | place: Peru | collected 2012 | reverse complement strand
AGTCATGACACAAGAAAAGCTCCCTCACAGGAAGGAGCTTTGTCTACAGTCTGAAGCCACCTCTAAACGAGGTGGCTGATCTCTGCCAAGGTCGGGACACAGGCATATAAACATTTTTTGAGTTCCGCATCCGGCTGCGTCTGATCCGGCACCATGACGACCTTGCAGCCTGCACGGTAAGCACTTAAGACACCGTTAGGAGAATCCTCCACCGCCATGCATTGCTTGGGTGACAGCCCCAATTGTTTGCAAGCGTAGAGATAAATGTCCGGAGACGGCTTACCTTCCTCTACCATGGTAGCACAGATCAATTTTTCAAAGTAAGATCTGATTCCTGTAAGCGTCAGATATTTTTCGGTCCGCTCCAGATCCGTTGCCGTGGCAACAGCTGTGGTAATGTGTCTCTTTTTCAGATCTTTCAGAAGTTCCACAGCACCGGGCTTGCATTTGATGCCATCCCGGTCCAGTGCTTCCTCCATCAATTCTTTTCGTTTATTCCGCACGGCATAATAATCAAATTCCTCGCCGTACCAGTCCTTAAGCTGTCTGGGGGCAAAAGGCCTTCCAAGACTGCGCATCGTCAGTGCCTGCTCATCCGTCATCGTATAGCCGTAAGCCTCCACTGCCTTCGGCCAGAAAATACGGTAATATTTTTCGGTATCGATCAACGTACCATCCATATCAAAAATAACTGCCTGGATCATAACTGTCCCTCTGTATCATCCATCTGCCCGGCGTGCTCCGCTGTTTCTGTATTTTCTGCGGCGTTATCCTCTGTCCGATCACTGTCTGCACTGCCTGAAGCTTTTGGGGTTTTTTTGTCACGCTTTTCCTGTCTACGCTTTTTCCTGCGTTTTGCCATCTTTTTCACAAGTAATACGATCAGCAGTATTCCCACAGCTACTCCGATGATGCCAATTACGATCATCCGGGTATGGCTGCCTTCTGCCTCCGCGATGCGGAAGCTGCCGGGTACCTCCATGGTGAACTGTCTGTAGCTGCCGATCACCGTAGATTCCACTTCTCTGTATTCGCCGTCCTGGTCTACCCAAACTACAGTATTGTCGGCATCCTCACAGTAGACACGTAAGCTTGCTTCTCCGGTATAGTCCGGTGCGTCTTCTTTCATGGAGTTGGTCATGGAGACCTTGTATGTGTCACCCTCTATCTGCAGATGCAATGCAGCATTCGGATAGAAGTTACCCTCTGCCATGACCAGAGGTTTGTTGGCATCATTTTTCTCTGCGGAAGCAATGGATGCAATCCACTCCTGATACTCCGCTTCCAGTACGCGATTGCCGGTAATGTAACTAAAATCATAATCCGGCCATACACCGTAATAGCCTTCCTTCTCCGGTACCTTAGGAATCTGATCTGCAGACAGATAGTCTCCGTAATTACATTTATAGGAAGCCACTTCTACACCATCCGCCTGGAAAGTAATAGTGAACTGGGAAAAGGCTTCCGGCACGCCGTCTTTGTTGCAAAATTCCTGATAAGACAACGGGGTTGCACCACCCTGATAACCAATGCCGTCCACGCCGCCGGCACCGCCTTCTACATAATAGTTGCCATATAAAGTACCGTCATCCTTAACTTTTCCGGCAATACTTCCCTGACTCTCTCCGGACATATCCAGCTCGTTATAAGCATAACTGTAGAAAATGTCGCAGCCTTCCCCGGCGATTCCGCCGATATTATTTTTACCGGTGATCTTACCCATGCTGTAGCAGCTGCGGATCGCATAGCTGGCAGATCCGGCAACGCCTCCCACATAGCTGCCTCCGGTACTCTCTACCGGGGCATAGGACTCACAGGAAATGACTGCGCCGTATTCCGCCTTACCGACGATGCCGCCCACATAATCCTTTTTGCCGGTCACATCTGCGTAGTTCCGGCTGTCCCTGATGACTGCCTTGATGGTCTGCTCCACATCGAAGCTCTCCGTTCCGGTCAAGGTGATGTCATCCTCCGGGTCAAAATCATATTCCGTTGCCACCTGTCCGACAATACCGCCGACATTGGTATCCGCCTCTACCACACCGCGGTTCACGCACAGTGTGACTTTACCTTTTTGGAAGCTGGATGTGTCATATAATGCTTCTTCGGTTCCCCCCGGTTCTGCCTCACCAGCCTCAGCATCGGGATCTCCGGGGTTCACTTCCCCCTTGCTGGCGGATTCATCCGAAGTATCCTCCACAGAAATTCCCTCGTATCGGAAGAGATCATCGCGGATCTCGCTGACCAGCTTCCGCAATACCCTCGCCTGATCCATTAGTTCATCCATATGTGCGCCGGTACTGTCTGCCCCTGCCTGTAATACATCTCCCAACTGACCAAGCTGGTCAAAGGCTTTATCCAGGCTCTGATTCAATGTATCCAGATTATTCTTAATACCACCGCTGCGATCCGTGGATGCGTTAACCATATTATCCAGATGCTTCGTGGCATTTTCACCAAACTTTTTCAGAGCTGTTTTATAACTCTCTGTATCATCCGGTACGGTGATCGTAATGTCACCTCCGCTCAGATCATTACCGCTTAGCGTGATATCATGTCTGTTACCGTTATTTTTATCGTCCTCGGCCTGTTTGTTCAGGTCATTATTCAAAACCTTCAGGTCGTTGCTGACACCGTTCAGCTCCTGATTGTAAATATACCACAGATCATTCGTGGTTCCGGTAAGGGAATTGCCCGCGCTATTGGCATTCTTCAGATTCGTACTGATACTTTTGGTCAGCGCAGATGCCTGCCTGCCGTAATTGCTGAAATCTTTCTGTGTCGCATCCAGCATATCCAGGAACTTATCCGTCTCGGTATCCAGCTCTTTTAATTTGTCACTGAGATACTGGATCTCCAGAAAAGGCTCCATCTGGCCTACGATACCGCCGACATCTTTTCTGCCCTGAACGAAGCCGGTATTGGTACAATTCTGCAGATAGCCCTGATGCAGTCTGCCGACGATACCACCGGTGTTGTAACCCACATGCTGGTAACCAATGGCTCCGGAATTGGAGCAGTAATAGATCTTACCATCAGAGATGCCTGCGATACCGCCGGTATCCGTATGCGCAGTCACATTGGAAGTACTGTTGATCTGCTCCAGATTGTCCATGGTAATATCATCCAGATCATAGGTCACTTCCGTGCTATAGGTATTGATGCAGCCACTGTTGCTGCAGTTATTTAAGATACCGTGATTGTTCCCGACAATACCACCTGCGGAATGATTGCCAATGACATTTGCGTTGGATTCACATCTGCGGATCTCGCCAGTCTCTTCATTCACACCCGCAATGCCACCGACTTCATTATCGCCGATCACATTACCGGAAAACTTACAATTCTCAATGCTACCGTAATTCACCCCGACGATACCGCCGACCTGATTCTGGCTTCCGGAGGGAGATATTTCTCCGCTCACCGTGAGATTACGTACTTTGGCACCTTCCTGCACATAACGGAAAAAACCTGCCGCAGAACCATTCCCCGTAAGCTTTACATTGGAGATTGTAAAACTATTACCATCGAAAATTCCCGCAAATGTTGGGATACTGAATTCACTTTCCATGCTCAGAACGATGTCGTTGCGCAGCACTACTTTGATACCTCTGGACCAGCTGTCCAGCACACAGTTCTCCGCAAGCCTGCGCAGATCCTCCTCCGTGCTGATCTCTACAATTGCATAATCCTGCTCCTGCGTGGTGCTGCTATAACCGCTGCCGCCCTTATATTGTTCATAGGTTAACGTCTCTTCCGCATAAGCGGTTGCCGGTGTCTGCAGCAGTAATGCCGCTCCCAGCAGGAAACATAATAATCTCTTACTGTTCATCTTCTGTTCCCTCGCTTTCTGCTGTATTATTCGAAAGCTCCTGTGCTTCCAACCTGGGGTACGCATTCTCCGCTGCATCCTCCCGCTCCATGGTCACGGTATCCTTGGGACGCACCACCGCTCCCATCTCACCGTCGATGACACCGATGAAATCACCTTCCAGCACACCGTTGACATAACCCTTGATATGACCGTTCATCCGGATCCTACCGGCAGAAGGCAGCGGCTTCGCCAGATCACGCTTTAAGGTAAATGCCGTCTTCTGAATGATGATATCTCCGATCAGCAGTGTCTGTGGTAATGCCAGCAGTACCAGTAAAATAGATGTCAGGGTACCACGTCCCAGCGCCAGTCCGATCGCTGCTACCGCTGCATTAGAAGATACATAACTGATAATGAATCCAGCAGCCACCAGCATGGAACCACTGGTAACAATCGTGGGGAACGCCTGGTTCAGCGCCTCGATGGCAGCTTCTTTGATCGGCATGTACGTCTTCAGATCCATATAACGACTGGTGATAACGATAGCGTAGTCGATCGTCGCACCCATCTGGATGGCGGACACTACCAGATATCCCAGGAAGTATACATTTTCACTCAGCAGATACGGAAGTGAGAAGTTCATCCAGATACTACCCTGAATCGTTACTACCAATAGTACCGGTAAGCCGGCAGACTGGAAAGTGAACAACAGGATGATCATAACGAACAATGCCGTCAGTACAGTGATGATCGTGTTATCTGTTGCGAAAGAATCTCCCAGATCCTTATCACTGGTGGCATTTCCGACTAACAGGATATCATCTATATTATAGAACTTCGCCACGGTATTGCGTATCTGATCCAGCGCTGCGATGGTCTCTTCTCCTTCATAAGGTACATTCAGTTCCAGAACGAAACGGGAATTATCTTCTCCCAACAACTGATCCTTTGCAATCATGATCTTGGAATGTGCGTCCGATAAAGTCTCCTCCAGATCATCATCCAGCGTGATGTTGCCGCTTTCTTTCTGATCATAAATGAACAGGAACATATCGATAAAAGGTACTTCGTAATCATTGACACCGCTGACCAGAGCACCGTAATCACTCTGATCCAGGGCATATGCCGAATACAGCATATCCGCCACTTCCACATCCAGATCGATCAGCTCTGCAAATTGTCTGGGATTCAGTTTGTCGGTCAGCATGTAACCATCCATAGCTTCAATATTGCCAAGTCCCTGAACGGATTTTACCACATCCAACTTTTCCAGTGCCTTCAGGGTCTGTGACTCTTTTTCATAATCACCGTTGGGCACAATGACCGCCAGCTGATTCACCATGCCAAATTCCTTATTGACCATGCTGACTGAGAATTTATTCTCACTCATACTACTGGATTCCAGTGTATTTACATCATATACATAATTCGCTCTGTTGGACAGGAAAAATGCTGCAATAACACCCACGATCAAAATCGGCGGTACAATGTAGCGGGTAGCCACACAGAATTTTCCCACTGCTGTGATCTTCGGTACAAAACTCTTATGATGCGTATTATCGATTGCCTTGGAAAAGGTAAGCAGCAGTCCCGGCATCAGGAAAAATACTGCTACCATACTGAAAATAATGGATTTCGCCAGGATAATACCCATATCGTAACCAATTCTGAACTGCATGAACATCATGGCCACCATACCTGAGATCGTGGTCAGGGAGCTGGAAGAAATCTCCGGGATTGCCTTACTCAAAGCCACTATTACAGCCTCTCTGGCATCCTTGTCCTCATGCTCCTCCATAAAACGGTGTGCCAAAATGATGGCATAGTCTACTGCCAGACCTAACTGCAGCACCACTGCGATCGAGTTCGTCACAAAGCTGATAGTACCGAACCAATAGTTCGTTCCTTTATTTAAAATAGCTGCCACGATAAATGTGGTCAGATATACTGGGATCTCCGCGTAAGTTGTGGAAGTAAATAGCAGCACGGCTACGATAACCACAGCTGCCAGAAGCAGAATAACGATCATATCATTATTCAGGTCATCCGCATCACGCTCTTCCTGACCGATATCTGAAGAATAATAAACATCATAATCAGACAGGGCATCCAGTACCTCAGTCAGATGCTGCTGTGTGGCTTCCGTATCCGCTTCCTCATCAAAAGTGACAGACAATAAAGCCTCCATGTCATGATAATGGTCCTCAGTGTCATCGAAATCCAGCATACTGACACCATCCATTTTTTCCACCTGATCCGCCAGCTTCTGTGCCTCATCAAAAGTCACATTACAGATCAGGATCCGGGCGGAACCGTAGGTCGTAAACTCCGAATCCATCAGATCCAGTCCCCTTCTGGTCTCTGTCGTATCCGGCAAATATGTAGTCAGGTCATTATTCACTTTGACCTTATTCATGGATAATACGCAAAATATGCATAAAACAATAAAGATCAGATAGAATCCTTTTCGTTTATCTACGATAAGCGTGGCAAGCTTCATCATAAAGGAGTTATCTTTTTTGTCTTTTTCTGTGTTGTCTGCTGCCATAGTTTCCTCCTGCTGTGTCTCTTTTTGTACCCTTACGTATCTGATTTTTCTATTCTTAGTTTAAAAGTTTTTCCCGCTTCTGTAAAGCCTTATTACAAAGATGAAAAAATGTATTACTGTCATTTAATGAACTCGTGTTGATTTTCTAACACAAGCAAAATATAATAATAGGGAAGAAAAAGCAAGCTACAAATTGTGTTTATATGTCTGTTTTTGAACATTGCATTGATTTGTGTTCATTGTTTTAGAAAAAATTCAGATTTGCATTAGATACGTATTAGATATTATGATCATTTCCCGGAAAGGATGGAGAATTGCCGTATGGAAAAAATGGATCGCCGCGTGCGCAAGACCCGTGCCCTGTTGCTGCAGGGCTTAGTCAAAATGATGGAAACCCACGATATTCAGGATATTTCCGTCAAAGAACTCACAGAACTGGTAGATATCAATCGCGGAACCTTCTATCTGCATTATGACGATATCTACGATATGCTCCATAAAGTGGAAGATGAAATGTTCCGGGAGTTCAATGAGATCATGGAGCAGGAACCGGTAGGTACTTCCACATTGTCCTCTGACGGTCTTCTGTTAGAGTTCTTCCGCTTCTTAGACCGCCACAGAGATCTCGCCAGAGTCATGATCGGTCCCCATGGAGATCTCACCTTCGTTAACCGCCTGAAGGACCAGATCAAAAAGCGCACTCTCCGCTTTCTGGAAAGTGCGCAATCCGATGCTAATTATGAATATCTCTGTTCCTTCATCATTACCGGTTGTGTCGGTGTCGTAGAGACCTGGCTGAAAAAGACCACTCCCCAGTCTCCGGAAGAAATGGCAGGGATTCTGGGCACCATGCTTATGCGGCAGCTTACTTTTGTTCCGGATCCTGCATAGACCGTCCCGGCTGTGTCGGCTCCGACATACCTACACTTAAAGAAGTCACGACCTCGCCATCCAGGAAGAAAGATACAGTGTCGCCTACCTGGAGGTCATCCAGTGTGGCATCCGTTCCGTCAATCGTGATGATCGTATCATCATTGACCGTAATAGTCATAGTGTCACCGCTGAGGGTTAATGTCATCTCATCTAACATATCTTTCTCAGGTTTCTGACCGTCCGGGGCTTCTCCGCTGGGGACTTCTCCAGTGGGTTTTTCGCCGTCAGGAGCCTGGCCGTCAGGCTTTTCACCATTCGGTGCTTCTCCATCCGGAGCCTCCGGCTTCTCTGCCAGCGCAATGGAGATCACATTGCCGTCAATAGCAGTGATCTGACCGAGATAAGATTCCACCTTCTCTTCACCTGATTCTGTTGCCGCATTTTGCTCCACCGTGCCCTGTTCCGTCGTGCTCTCCGGTGCGATCGTCTCCTTCTGTTCTGCCGATTCACTTGCTGCGCTCTCCGTGCCCGCGGATGTCGTTCCTCCGCATGCTGTAAATCCGGTCATCACCATGGCAGCAGTCAACACTGCGCACATTACTTTTGTATTCACCTGGGGTAAATTCCATCTTCTCATCTTCTCATTCCTCCTGTTCCATTCATTCCTTAAAAAACTTGTGAATATTTACTTCCCCTTATCTGCCTCTTATGATAAAGGTCATCTGCGAAGGAATTGTGAGAAAAATGTGGTGATTCTGTGAATTTTTCAGGCATGACATTTCTGTCATGTGTACTATGTTGGAAGTGTCAGCTTACGTGTCGATTCTTCCGCTTTGTTGTAAATATCGAAGAAATGCGGTACAGCCTTCCAGGACATCATTGTAGGTTGTCCCAAACTCTCCCGTGTACCACGGATCCGAAATGTCCCGCTCCGAGCCGGCATAGGATAAGAGCCTGGCTACTTTCCCGTCCGGATCTCCGCCGAATATCCGCAGCATGTTGCGGATATTCGCGCTGTCCATACCGATTAGATAATCATATTCCGCATAATCCGCCTTTGTTACCTTCCTGGCCCGCTTCCCCTCGCAGGAGATTCCGTGTCTGGCAAGCTCCGCCTTCGCCGGCGGATAGACCGTGTTCCCGATGCCATTCCAGATCTCCTCCGTGCTGGTGGCCGCGGAAGCGATCCGGAAGTGATCGGCGAGATTTAAGTCGGATACCAATTTTTTCATAACAAATTCTGCCATGGGGGAACGACAAATGTTGCCGTGGCAGATGAAAAGTACTTTTATCATAGTTTTGATTTACTCCTTTTTGCCCGGAAATGCCCTGTTTTGCGAGGGTTTTAGGGTATTTGTGAAATGTGTTATTTAAATGTCAACTAGGCAAATTATAGCAAACTTTTGCAAGTTATGACTACCTGTTAGTAGTAGAAATAGTAGTAAAATGGGAATTCCTACTACTAAGGATTTTCAATTTACCATTTTACTTATTATTAAAAAAGCCAAGAAACAATTCTTGACTTTTCATAGGCTAATATACTTCATTTTTCTAAATCACAATGCCTTTATTTATCATTCGATATTGAACCGACGATATAATTGACCCTTCCATTACATCATTATTCTTTAAAAAAGCACAACTTAAAGCCCTAAAATCACTTGACTTAGGTATTCGTACAAATTTTCCATCAACCAATTTCCCATCTATCAATGAAAATTCCATGTATCTTTTCTCTGTATTTCCTACATGTAATATTTCATCAATAAGGATTTTGCAATCTCCTATCTGTGAATTCAAGCTGTGAGCGATACCATCAAGAAATTCATATGGCGATTCAGATTTGCACAATACCACAAGATAATTATATTCCAGATTTTCTGCCAAATCTATCACTTCAAAATCTTTTGTCATAATACCGCTCCTTTCTTTCTATATTCTATGATTTACCTCTAATAGAATAATATTCATCTATTAACGCTACTGCATCTCGAATTATAACATGCGCTTCAGTTACTGTTTTTATAATCCTTGTAGTATCCTCGCCCAATGGATTATCCCAATGAAACATTGTATGTCTATTATCACGATAAAATCTGTAACACTTACATAAATATTTTTGAATTTCTTTACTTGGCGGATTCTCTAAAAACTGTTCTTTTATCACATAGCCAAATTCTTTTTCCTTAAACACAAAAAAAGTATCATAGTCTTTATCCTCTTTTTGAATAGGAAAACCATTTTCTTGAAGTGCTATTTTCAATATACCTTCTAAAGGTCTAATAGCTGGCTCAACCAAAAAATTCGCAACATACACATCTCCATTAATCTGAAGATTGTAAACTGCCTGATGTAAATAGTTCGTAATCTCTCCCGGCAATTTACCCATTGCGTGTGGAAAATATTTTTCAAATTCCGATTGAACAACATCCTTATCTACATTTAAATTATGAACTGTATTAAGAAACTCTGGTATCTCATCTGCATCAAGCAACTCAATAATATACATTGTAAAAGAGTTAAACAAGTCCTCTTTTCTTCCACTTACCCATATTTTATTCTTATTTGTGTAATAATTTACATATAATTTTTGCTTAGTAGGTTTACTAATCTGTAATTCATATTGGATTCCATGTGGTATTTCTTTTTCATATACCACTAAATCATCACAATCCTCTTTTAATAAATCCAATATTCCCAACAAATCCTCTTGCTTGATTCCAGTAGCAACTACTCCATTATCCTTAGTTGAAATAGAACCTGCTTCAATTAATCCAAGAGCAGCCTTCGCCAAATTATCAGCCAATTCATTATATGTATCGCCAGAATGAGCCTTTACCTTAACAAATCTAACACTTACTTTATCTTTTATACTATTATAATATTTCTTATAGTCCTTGGTCCCCTCCTGTTTTGCCTGCCATGCACCAGTACACCAAGCTGCAATCCCTTCATAATCGTGAAAAATATCAATAGTTTTTATATTTCTTTCTACACAAAAGTGCATTACTCTTTTTGCACCCTCAATTTCACCTGCTACATTTCTCATTTTAGCCATATCGTTATCATTGAACTTTTCTGCGAAATGTTCTTCTCCACCATCATAAAAAACGATTGCCCCATATGCATATTCATTCGTATCCGGATTATATGAACCATCTACATAAGCTACAGCTTCAGAATCAGTATATATTCTTTTTACAGAATCTGTTTCTTTACCAGAGCCAACATCTCCACTCAAAAACTGCTCTGCTTCTTCTTGAGTATCAAAACTTTTGTAAACAGCACCCGAAAAGCCATTAATATTCTGTTGACACTCCCCCCATGTCAAATAAAGTCCCGGCACCAATCCGATTTTTACCGCATAGTATTTTTTACTCTTTTTCCCCATGGCAATTCCTCCACATCAGATGAATATATAATTATATTACCACTCGGTCTTTCTGTCAACACTTTTCAATTACACTTTTACCTACACTTTTTATCTATGCTTTTTTATCCATCAAATCACTTTAAACATTTTCTGCGATACCGCTTTGGCATCATTTTTCTTTTCAATCTCTGCTTGTGCTTTTCTAAACTCTTCCATCCGTTTCAGTTCTTCCTCGGCATCATCGAATCCGATATGCGTGTACACATTCATTGTAACCGATATGTCCGAATGCCCCATGAGGTACTGCAGTGTCTTAGGGTTCATTCCCGATTTCGCCATATTGGAACAATAGGTGTGTCGGCACACATGAGGCGTAATATTCGGCATCTGCACCCTGTAAATATCGTTATACCTACCGACCATGTGATTGAATCGGTGCTGCCAATGCATTGCCACAAGTGGCATATCGTTTTCATCGTAGAAAAGGAATCCGCTATAGCCATCAATAACCTTTTCGACCTTGGGAGGTACTCTGTCCTCAATGATTGCCTGAAACATCTGCGCCACATCCTCTGTAATAGGAAGTTTCCTTGTTCCGGCATCCGTCTTTGTAGTTTCAATGATATACCTCATATCCGATATTCTTTGTAGCTGATGGTCGATGTTAATGATTCTCTTTTCCAAATCAATGTCTTTCAGTGTCAGACCGCAGAATTCTGAAATTCGCATTCCCGTGTGAAATAGAATATAAACCACTTCACAATATTTACAGTACACCACATTGTCATGGACAAGCTTTAAGAACTTTCGCATCTGGTCTTTGCTGATAGCCTCTCTTGTTACCGAGTCATTTACCAACACCCCGGCAAGCTGAAATCCAAATGGATTCTTTACTATGATATCGTCATCAACCGCCATCTGAAATGCTGGTCTAAGCACTCCCCGGATGGTGTGGATAGAAGCTCCGTTTCAGCGCCTGCTTTTTGAATCAGTTCTTTATAAACATTCCGATTTTCCTTACTCCAGAAACTAAAATCAATCACAACATCTTTTCCCTGCTGAATCAGGGATAGCAGCTTTTTTTGAAGCGCAGCTTCCACCTGCTCTGATAATTTTTCATATTGTTCTTCCGGATAATCAATTCCCTTTCTTCCATAAAGTTTCCACATTTCTTCGTCAATGGAAAGTAGGATATATCCTTCCTGTTCTTTTTTCTTGGCGTAAGTAGTCTTTCCAGAACCACATATGCCACACATCATAATAACCTTGCTCATAAGACCCATTTTTCTTTTTCCGAAACGGCATCTATCAATTTGCACTAATCGCATATACCTCTTGTTCATTTACATTTTATAATCCGCTGTTCCCATACAAAAATTGATAAAACTACGAAATACAATATAATGTTCCTGATCTTCTGCTTCCTGTACCTCTTTAATCAGAGAATCATCTATTTCTCTCCCTGAAAATTCTTTATAATTCTTACTGATTGCAGCTCTTCCGGTTACTATGTCCGTTATCCCAATTCATATTTAAAAGCATCACCCTCTTCATCAAAATAATAAAAACTGATAATATCTTCTATATTTTCAAAATATGAAGGAATTCTTTTTTCAATATTTTCATAATCATATCGTCCAGTCATCCAAATGCATTTCTGCAAGCTTTACGCCATATACATGCCGATACATGTGTGTGCCAAAGGTAAAATAATTTCCGGAATCATCCTTGAGATTTTCCTTTTTTCATTCTATTGCTCCGCTTTATTATTGAATTATTTTTTATTTGTGCTTTTTATTTCCGCTACCAGTTCTTCATACTTACGTTCGTCAATGATATATTTCCGTTTAATCAATATATAAGCAGCTCCTATAGAAATTACCGGAACAGCTACAATTCCAAGACGCAATATAAATCTTTGTCCGGCATCTGCTGTCTGGATAAATTTATCTGCCTGTACAATTACATTTTCCGAAGTAAGTTCTCCTGTACCAGCTTTTATTTCTAATCCGGATATTTTCTGACTGATTGCATAGATATTGCTTATAATCAGTATTAACGCAACAACCGCCTGATCAACCGCACTGGCCAGCTTAGTTGCAAAAGATCTTACTGCTGAGATAATACTGTCATGTCGTTCATGAAACCGGACTTCATCATACTCTATGGTATTATTTAACATGACAATCATCGTCATATTGAATGCTCCCTGCGAAAAGAAGATTAGAAAACCGATGATATTCAGTAAAACAACACTTTTTGGTAAAATGTAGCCTACACTCATAAAAAGCATATACCCAATGACTGTAATGATGGTAGCTGCAGTTATAATCTGATTTCGTGTGAATTTTGAGGAAAGCCACGCAAAAGATGCCTCTGATATCAGCGTTCCTAATCCATACATAATTGTAAACCAAAATACAAGACTGCCACCTACAGAATATCCAAATTCAAAATAAAAGAAATTCATTCCAATCATAATCAGAAGACCATTTCCGATTTGGAATAATAAACATGCAATTCCAATCACTATCAACTGATCATTTCTCAGGAATATATGAAACATATCTTTTAATGACAGTGTTCTCTTCTTTTCCGGTCGTTTTCTCTCTTTTACTCCAAACACTGTAAGTAGCTGGAAACCAATAAAACAAAAAGCAATCACAATCGCAGCCGTCCGATATGCCATAATCGCATTTCCGGCTACCATATCAGGGAGCAGACCTGCAACCGAAAACTGTCCGATACAGATAAAAATTCCCTGTACGGTTACCAGCCAGTTCCGTTCTCCCGGATCTGATGTAAGACTCGGCAGCATTCCCCAATAGGCAATATCATTCATTGTGTAAGTCATTCCCCATAAAAGATATCCCACTCCAAAAAATGCAACAAATCCCCATCCTTCCGGCCTTACTGTAAACAAGCAGATAATTATCAGGCTGTTTAAAATTACTCCTATAAAAATCCAAGGTTTAAATTTTCCGGCTTTCAAATGCGAATTTTCAATAATAATTCCCATCATTGGATCATTAATGGCATCCCACAGCAGACACACTACCATAATTGCTGATATTACTGCATATTGGGCAACTGTCAGTTTCATCGTATATTGAATATATGTAAGAAGAAACATAGAGACGAGTGCATACGCCATATCTCTTCCGGTTGCTCCTATACAATAGCTCCATTTTGTGCGTTTATCCAATTTATTGTTTTCCATATACGACTCCCCTCTCTCTATTTCTTCAGCAGTCTTTTAAAAGCCTGCAAATATTTTTTATTTGCATTGTAAACTAACATATCGATTAACTTCGGAGTTGCAATTCCACCACTGGTTGCAATCAGTCCTTCCAGATTTCCTTCTTCGACTCCCATTTTTACCATTTTAAAGGCCGGGTCCCGCTCTGATTTTCCCCGAAGTATAATCTTAAGTCCGATATGTACGACTCCACGAACAAATTTTCCAAACATTGAGACATTTACCACATCCTGATAGGAATCGTAAACCGTATACTCTCCACGCTTTTTTTCTTTGTCATGTTTCGGTTCACCGCCTAATAGCTGATAAAATTGTTCTGCACTGATTTCCATTCCATGTGGCTGCTCTCTAAAATAATCCGGAAACAGTTCTCTTTCATTTCTAAAATAACTATTTCCTACTACTTCCATATTCGCCTTTAATTGCAAATCATGTACCGATGCTCCGATACAGATCTGATATTTGCCGCTTAACATGGAAAAGGCTTTTTTCTCTACATCATAGACGGAAAAACTTCTTTCATCCAGCTCTAGTATAACTTCTTTTTCTTCTCCCGGATGCAGATATATTTTTTGAAATCCCTTTAGTTCTATATGGCTTCTGATAACATCTGATTCAATCGGGCAGATATATAACTGTGCTATTTCTGCTCCACTCACTTTTCCGATATTTTTAATTTTAAAACGAATTTGTATCTTTCCACCACTATATACTTCCGGTACATTCAATTCCGAATAGGAAAAAGAAGTATAGGAAAGTCCATAACCAAACGGATATTTTACCGGAACATGGAATGTCTCATAGTAACGATAACCTACAAAAATGCTTTCCCTGTATTCTACATCATCATTCGGAGGTGCAAAATATCTCCATGCCGGAGTATCTTTTTCTGAAAACGGAATTGTCTCTGCCAATTTACCGGATGGATTCACCTCTCCACTGATTAAGTCAGCAACAGATTCCCCTACAGCCTGTCCTCCGAGGTACATGTGAAGAATTGCTCCTACATTCTTTTCAAAACTAAAATCCATAGGTGCACCACCGAAACTAATTGCTGCAATATGATCTTTTCCGACAGTTTCTGCAATTTCAGCCAACAGCTCTTCCTGATTTTGAGGGATTTTAAGATTTTTCCTGTCGTATCCTTCTCCTTCGTAAGATTCTGTAAGACCGATAAAATATAGAATCACACAATCCTTTTTTCTATATTCCTGTTTCAGGTTTTCTATCGTATCCTGTAGTTGCTTTTCTCCTAATTCTTCCTTTTCATTCTGATATCCCTGTATATAAGTTACCTGATATCCTTTTTCACGTATTGCTTCAATCGCATTTGTCATCTTCGTCGGCTGGATATGACTGCTCCCACCTCCCTGAAATCGCATCTGCCTGGCAAGCTCTCCAATAATGATTACCTTCTTCTCTTTTCCAATTGGCAAAACACTATTATTTTTCAAAAGCACTGCACTTTCATTTTCTAGTTTACGTGCCACCTGATTCTGTTCTTCCATATCTACCTCATAATTTTCTTCTATATTTTTATGAAGTGATACAAAATTCTGCAGAACATTCTTAGTCCAGTTATCCAGTTCCTGACCCGTAATCCGGCCATCCTTATACGCTTCTTTTAACACATCTGTGTGGAAGCCTTTCGGATCTGGCATTTCCAGTGTCAGACCATTTTTCATACAGCTTACAATATCATTTGCTGCTCCCCAATCCGACACCACACCACCTTGATATTTCCATTCTTTTCTCAGAACATCTGTCAGTAAGTATTTATTTCTTGCTCCAAATTCGCCATTAATCCTGTTGTATGAAGCCATTACAGAAGTCGGTTTTGCTTTTTTCACAACTTCTTCAAAAGCCGACAGATATATTTCCCTAAGAGTTCTTTCATCAATCTGGCTATTGGATGTCATTCGTCTTGTTTCCTGTGAATTAACAGCATAATGCTTTAAGCTCGTACCTATTCCAAGACTCTGTACACCTTCGATATATCCCGTTGCCAGCTTTCCTGTCAAATACGGATCTTCACTGAAATATTCAAAATTTCTTCCGCATAAAGGAGAACGCTTGATATTGATTCCGCAGCCTAGCACAATGGATATCTGCTCTTTTTTTGCTTCTTTCGCAATCGCTTCACCCATCTTTTTAACAATAGCAGGATTCCAACTGCAGGCTATTGCACTTGCAGTTGGAAAACAGGTTGCTGGCTTACTGGTTTCAATATCCCCAACCTTTTCCTGCCCCAGTTTTCGAATCCCATGTGGTCCGTCTGTCATCATAATAGAGGGGATTTTTCCATTACAGTCATAAGTATGCCAGTCACCAACACCGCCTAAAAGCCGGATTTTTTCATCTATTGTTAACTGTTCACATATTTTATCAATGTTCATGGCTTATCCCCTCTTTCAAAGTCAATATCTAATGCCAATATTCTGTCGAAGTTGTTATCCATTGTGATTCATCTCTGCTCTACTTTAAATCGTGTCCTATCTGACAATGTCGTATTTCGAACAATTGCATTAAAAGTGTTATATGTGAGATACTTGCTATCCTGACCAAAAATAATATATTCTCCCAAGTCAGATGCTTTAAAGTAGAATGTCATTCCACTATCGGCTGTATCTGCCTGCGCTTCATATCCAGCTTTATTTCCAAGCAAGTATTTCCCATTACTGATAGACTTGATTTTAAAATAATGGTTGGCCAGTGAATAAATACTTTGTTCTGAAGAACTTTCTGTTGCTACATAACAATTACTTGGATATGCAAAACCACCGACAGAAGTTCCAACTAACAACATTGCCAATAAAAAATTACTTCTTTTCGTTTCATAGCATCTATCTTCTCTCTTTTAATCTCTTAATTGCATTTTATCTATTTCCGGCATATAATTATATTGATTTATCGTGTTTTATGTCAATTTATCGTGTTTTTGACAGGAGGAATTACCTATGTATAAAATGAAGTCAGATATCAGTTTTTCACTCACACATGAAATGTTGGAAAATGCAGAAAATGAACGGATACATACATCTTATGCACAGGAAAAGGCAATTCTCGAATGTATTTCAAACGGAGATATTCATGCATTGGAGAATACCTATTATTCACTCCCAACAACTGTTTACGGAAAGATGACCTCTTCCAATTCCAAATTAAAATTACTTTTTTATGCAAGTATTGCTAATACAACTTTAGTTACCAGATATGCCATCGAAGGAGGACTTAATGAGGAAACTGCTTTTTCCTTAAGTGATGTATATATACGAAAAATGGAACAATGTACCGATGTTGACGCTTTAATGAAATTAAATGAACAGATGGCTATTGAATTTACACTTCGTGTTGCTGAGGCAAAAAAGGCGCAAAAAAACTACTATTCACCAGCTATTTCTCGCGTCATTGATTATATCTATCATGGAAAAAATAAAACTTTAACCTTAAATCAACTGGCATCTTTAGTTAATTTAACACCTAAATATCTGTCTGCCCTGTTCCATAAAGAAACCGGACAGACGCTTACTGTTTTTATCCATAAAGTTCTTATCGAAAAGGCAAAGAATTTGCTGGCACATTCTGACTACAGTCTGGGCGAAATCAGTACTTACTTGAATTTTTCATCTCAAAGTTATTTTATTTCTATTTTTAAGCGATACACTGGTATAACCCCTGGACAATATCGTAAACTGCACCGCCAGATTAGTTGGTAAAGTAAAGAATAAAATAAGAATATCGATGAATAAACGTTACTATCGCCAGAACTTTTCTCATCTTGGAGATAAAAGAAAGCTACCAGTTTTTCCTCTGATAGCTTTCCATTCATTCTTATTCTGTTGGGAACACCGCTGCTTCCAGCTTATTCATCTCTGTATCCGAAAGACCATATTTCCTGAATTATCTTTTTCCACTGATACTTTTACAGTAACAGTTTTTCCATACCGTTCCTTTGGGATCAGTGACAACATAAGACGAGTGCATCTGCATCAGGTTCGGCTTCACAAAAAAGCGAGTTTTACCGGAACCGAAGCCACCAATCACAAGAATATTTTTATTTCTTGCATACTTCGGCTCTTTCGGTCTGCCCGACATCACCAGTCGTTCTGTCTGTGTCAGAAGGATATTATTTTCAAACACAGAGTCCATATATGGCTCTATGTCCTTGGCATTTCCCCACCTTGCGGAACCGTATTCTACACCCTGTCGGAACTTCTTGGCATTCTTGGCTTTGTAATACACCACAAGTCGGAGTGCTATGCCGCCTGCCACACCAATCAGTAAATCCCTTGGGTGGAAGCTGGGCAAGGGATTGGCAAACAGCTTATCAAAGCGGTTCATGACTGCCATCATCTTATCGGAAGCATTTGTCCCCTCCGATACTCTCCACAACCATGCAACCTTGTCACAGAAATACCCAGCAAAGATATAGGGCAGATTCAAAAGCACTAGCTTCTTGGTATCCATACCTCTGGCTTTTGCTTTCAGATTTTTGGGGATTGCTTTCAGGTCCTTGGTTATTCCTTCAATGATGTTACTCAAAGGCTCTGCCCCCTGTCCTTATTCTTTTCTCGGCTCCGTTCTCTGTTCTTATTCTGTGATACCACATCTTTTAAGTGTTTCAGTTTCTCCCTTACGGAAGTCCTGCCCTTTCGTTTCTCATTACCATAAACAAATTCCTTGAATGCCTGTGCTACTGCATCGGCATCCCTGCCCTTGAAAAATACCACATATTTTGGTGGGTTTGTTGTCTTATCCTTCTTGACGGCAAAATCAATATTGTATTTACGAGCTACCCACTCAAAGGATTTGATATTGCCATGTCTTATTTAATAATCCCAATTCCTTTGCCCTCCATTAATTATGCCGCACTTTCTAAAATTTGCTTCTGAATCTCAAGATAAGATTTCAGACTTATTATATTCCCCTTCGTTCCTGCTTTTGGCTTTGAAATTTCCACATCAAATGAATTTGCTTCTGCAAGTGATTGTGTATATGTAAAGATACTAAAAATCAATGCCGTAAGCTGTGATGCCGGAATTGTCAGTTCTATGTCTTTTCCAAGCTTCTTCAATTCCAACTCTTCCAAAGCATTCAGAAGATTATCTACCACCTTGGCATTTAGCTTGCCTTTTTTTGATGCCTTTAGATATTCCTTTAGTGCTTTTTGGAAACCAACAACTCTTTCTTCGGCAGCCTCTTTCTTTCGCTCTTTTATACTATGAAATGCATATGCTCCGGCACCCGCTGCAGCAGCCACCACTGCCACTCCGATTGCCATAACTTTATGTTCCTTAACCACCTGAAGCACACCAACTTTCTTTGCCTGTGCTGCTTTATTTACTTCCGGCACATTAGCTCTTGCTATATGCTTTCTTACCTTGTGATGACTGTCCTTTGCTAATCCCATCAACTCAAGTGTTCCATTCAAAACTCCTGCATAGATGTCATCTGGGACATCCAATGGTACTTGTACAATTGGCATATAAATTCCTCCATTCTATTTTTTATCATAAAATAGCTTGTAAATATCGCGAGTCATTATACAAAATAGCATAGAATTTCTCAATCTATTTCGTTCTAGAACCGGTCAAAATCTGCCTGTGTTGCAATCACACTGTAATTCTTGTCCGCATCCTTGTCATTTGGATCTGTCCCATTCATATGCGCCTTTATCAAAGGCAGGGTAACCGGCTTGTATGCCCTTAATTCGCAATCCTTACAACGAACTCCATCCTTTTTCTGTATATGGCAGCCACGATCCCAGCGGTTAAAGCACTGCGTATAATACCCGTTCTTCCCCGTTTTTGGATTCGTATAACGAAGATCATACACATCCTTCCTTCCGCGGCAGAACATCATAAAGAAGTCACTTGCAATCTTATCCGTAACATCAAATTTCTTTATACGAGCACTCTGATCAGGATCATACAATTCCACAACTCCTTCAGCGTCGCCTGACACAATATCCGCATACGAAACACCGGCTTCTTCCAAACGCTCTTTCAGAAGTCGGTTTTCATCCTCCAATGCCTGTATCCTGGATTGTAATGATTTGATTGTATCTGAATATTGTTGCGTAGGTTCCTTCATCCTTATCACACTCCCAGCTTCCCCATAACCTCTATCTTCTCATATTCTCCGGTTTCCGAATCAATAACAATCATCGCAGACTCTCCAATTTGTCTTCCATCTCTATAGGTCGAGAACACATCTGTCGATATGATGCCGTCTTTTTCAAATATCTTCTCCACCGGAGTGTGCCCTACCACCTGTTTGTATGTATCTGCTCTGAACATCTCTCGGGTCTCATACTGTGGTCTGAACCATAAGGGTGATTTATCATTCCAGAGATAATCATGTGGAGCATCGTTTACCGTTGCAATAACCTCCTCTATATCAGCATCCAGCAGATCCCCGTTAAACCATTTCAAAAAATCAGTAGTAAGCCCGCCATGTGAGAAAAGCACATTGTCAATCCGATGCATTATGCCTATCTGTGCCGGACTCTTTAGGCTGTTCTCAAGCTCTTCAAGCTTTGACATTACCGTCCTCTCGGCATAGGGAGAATATCCGGTCTCAAGTCTTCCCCACGGATAGCTGACATCATGATTACCGTAACACCAGAGAGTATCCGGATAGTCCTCAGCAAATGCGATTGCCCGATCAAATGTTTCTTTATATCGTTCTATCTGAAATTCCATATTCCAGTCATCCGGCATATCCATCAGGCACACAGCCCGATCCGCCTTACCGTCTCTTAAGATTTTCTCTGTCCTGTCGAATATCCATGGTTTTAGATGAATATCAGGAATCACAAGTACTCGCATAACTCAATCTCCTAAAATTGATATACAAACTTGTAACAATTTTCTTACAAGTAAATCTCCTTCAACAACTCCACACCTCTATCTCTATCAAATGGCATCCCCATCTGCAAAAGTCTTATTTCCGATTCATCTACTGCACTAATTTCCTCAATGTACCTATGTATGCATTCTGTTACAAGTCCTTCTGACTCCACTTTTATTCCGGTAGTAACAATCTGAAGCAATCGGAACACATCATATTTGTGCTTCTTTAAATCCTTTTCATTTACATGCTCTCCGGCTCTTTTTCTGTCCAAAAGGTTAATCCACGCATACATTTTGAACGGAATCAGATGCTCTGCTCCCAGAACACCAATACCATCAACCACTCTACGTCCGGACATCATAAATTTATAGAAGTCATCGTTCAGAAGAATCGCTGATAAACTGGAAGTATCATCATCAATATGAATCGGAATGATTCCCTCTTCTATTTCAAGATGATATCCCGGCTTTCTTGAAAACAACTCAATCATAGTAGGATAACCGAATTTTCCTTCTGTGAAGCGGTAAAAGTGCATATTCTGTTCATTCTTCCATCCGCACTTATAGCCGCCTTCTTTTATGTATTCCCAGAATACGCTCGCAAATTCCGGGAAGTTATCCTCCATAATCAGGATCATATCAATATCTTTTGTCGCTCGAAATGGCAAGTCTGCCTCTGAGAGTAGAATATCGCAGGCAGTTCCGCCGATAATAGTGTAATAATCCGTATAATCTTTAAATTTTTCTCTAAAAGAGTCTATCCCTGGTACGATTTATAATTCCTCCAACAGTTCCTCAATACTCATTTCTATTCTTTCGTCTTCGTTACCTTTGAATGTACATGCCAGTGAAACAGGATCAACACGCCTTTCTCTTGCAAAATAAGAAGGATTGTATTTCCATAATTGTATCTTCAAGCAGTCGTCTGGGTCTTCAGATCTGGCATCCACAATTTCCAACTGGTCAACAACTTCCTCGCCCTTGTAGATTGCATGTTCCTCTATTCTTGGTGGATTCAATTCTGACGCCTGACTAAGTGCAGTTTCTCCTGCGCTAAATGATTCAAAGGTTGCTTCATATCGCATAATTGTAATCACTTTCTGGACCGGATTAATCAAATATCCTTTTGCATTTTCATAATACTCTTTCCGTGAGTAATTTCTCTTAATAGCAATCTCTGTTCCTGATTTCATCTGCTGGATGAGTCCCATTTCCTCTAATTGCGCTGTTGCTCTTGTAATGGACGTCTTGGTAAGATTCAGCTTGTTCGCAACTTCACTTTTTAACACAGATTCCTCATCACTCATATATAACAATTCAAGGAACACCATCTGTGTTGCCGGCATCATCTTATCCGCTTTGACAAGCTGCTTGCGATACACATCCTGCAATACAATTCCCATAAATGGTAAGAATACATTTCCCGGCAAATTCACAAACGGAACTCCGCTTTTTACCAGAGCATTTCTCATGGATACGTTGTTTAACGCTACTTCATATGCTACAGGGCACTGCAATGCTTCCTCATACTTTGCTTTCTGCTTTTTCATTGCAGCAACACTTAGTTCCGTTTCCTTCATAACATCTATTATGGCAAAGGTAACACCATATATTTCAACCATCACAATATCACGCATAGTCATAAAGATTGGCAATGGCAATTTATTCTTGTATTCTGCTATTTTTACTTCGCAGCCGAAATACTGCTCTAATTCTTTTTTCATATGGCGTCTCCTTATAACATATTTTTTTGTATAATAACATATTTTCTGTTATTATACAATGTTTTATGTTATTATATCACAGCCAGAACGAGTGATTCTATTCTCTTCCATCGTCTGTTTCTCCGTAATATGTGTCTTTTATGCGGTTCCATAAAATTTAAGCCGTAGCTCTCGCCACGGCTTCATCACTTTTAAAATCTGCCTACATTACAGCCACGAGGATTACCTCCAGCCAACCGGCTTAACGCTCTAACCTTTCTCATGGATTTCAACACATTTCTATGTCTACATAAAAGTTTTCAGTTCACCTAAAACCATTCAAGAATAAAATCGTTGACGATTCACCTTTAACGGTTCAAATAAAACGCAAAACAGTTAAATTGGAGGTGCATTCTACACCGTCTTTAAACCCAACTTTTTTCTAAAGGCAGGAATCGAACCTGCGACATCATGATTACAAGTCATGTGCGCTGCCAACTGCGCCACTTTTAAAGTCAAGCAACCCAATTTATTCAGAATTGGTAATATCTGTTATGTAACGTAACCCTGTTACAGGGAAGCCGGATTTGAAGTTTTCGTAATGCAGGCAAACACCTTACGCTACCTCAATAAAGGTCGTTGCATTCGATACTTTTATCTGTGTGTCTAATTCAGTCAGAAGAGTGTTGCGCTTTTCTTCCAGCGCCTCCATTTTCTTCTTAACATCAAGCGGATCTACCAGCTCTGTTGTATTTTCCTTTACATAGGCTTCTACAACTCCTAAAGGTTTTTCGTCTTTGGTCTTGCTTTCTTTTCCGAGAATACTAAGACGCATCTCCTCTGCCGTAGACTGCAGCTGACTGTTCTTTCTGTCGCAGAACTGCACCCTTTCATTATACTCACTAGACAGCTTTTTCTGAAGTCTTCCTTCAAAATCTGCATCGCCTCCGTAAGCACCAGCCCCACGAAGTCTGCTTCGGAGTGCAATTGCTCCGGCAACTGTGAAAGTTCCGTAGGAAGTAGTAATTTCCATATTTGCATTAGAAGCCACAATCGCCGCATCAATCTTCTGAAAACGGTCAATCAAATCAGTAATCTGCTGATATGCTGACTCTGCTTCTTTTGCATACTCTTCTTTACTGGTGCGCTTTGCGAAAACCTTGTCCTCATTCGGCTTAATGGTATCAACAAAGCTTGCCTTAGCAATCTTATCTGCTATCTTCTTTACCAACAGATCTCTTTCATCCAGAGCCTGCGTTACCAACATCTTCTCGCTCATAAAAAATCCTCCCTTAGAATATTGTCTCTACCGACTATTCTAAAGGAGAATATTCTATTTGTCATTGAAGCTGTAGTTCAAAAAATTTATGCAGCACGCTTCTCCTGCAATTTTTCATAATAAGCACACAGTCTGCTTTCGCGAGAATCCAGTGGCTTTACAATAATATCCGGCACAATCGGTGCCCTGTTGCCACGCACGATCGCATCAATCGGAACTTGAAGCAGCTCGCTTAGCGCATACAGATTATCAATGGTCGGCATATTTACGCCATCGATCCAACGGTACACGCTCTGCACACAACCAAGTCCAAGATATTCCTGCACATCCTTTGGCGTAATCCCACACATGTCCATGATTCTACGTAGGTTAACACCGGTTTCTTGTTTGTTGATTACTGGGAACATAAGGCACCTTCCTTCCTCTATTTCCCTATTATAACACAGACCGCACATCCATAAAAGACGTGCGGCCTGTTCTATGTTATAATCCCCTTTTACCCGTATGCTTTTGATACTTCATGTATCATTTATATTATCATATGTAATTTTGTTAGTTATGTCAATGGTATTTCGCCAGGCTTCACACAATTTTTGCAGGGACCATGCCGCATTCGCAGGGCTGGTAGAGGGCAGCACCGTGGCTTCCTTCCCTGTAAGCGGCAGCTGATACTTCCGGTACAGTTCTCCCGCCTTATTCCCATTGGCATAGATTCCCGTGATCTTCGATTCCGTCAACATGTGTCGGATATCCGTCGGTTCCACATTCCGTATACTGCTGTCGCTGGAGCCCTTGATATCGCAACTTTGGATCACATCCCAGATGGCTATATGATGTGCAAGGAGCATCGCCTTTTTCTCTTCAATGGTCTCCGGCACCGGTTCCCCGCACAGATCCGCCACAACTTTCCAGAAACGGTTCTGTTTATGCCCATAATAAAAATGATTTTCTCTGGATTTCACCGAGGGCAGTGTCCCCAGGATCAGCACCTTCGAATCTGCATCATACACCGGTGCAAAAGTATGCTCAATATGTTCATATTCCATCGTTTTCGCTGCTCCTATCTGTCGTGCTCCAGTCTCCATTTGATACACCTGGTAAGGTAATCCACATACTCCTCATTCTTGCACATTTCCTTGCCGGGCGTATCGGAGATCTTCGCCACATCCATGCCGTTGCAGGCTGTCGTCTTCATAACGATATTCAAAGGCTCCTCACAGGTATCGTTGGCGATATAAGTGCCGATCCCGAACGCCACCGTCACACGATCCTTGAAAGTCTTTCGCAGCCTATCTGCCCGTTCAAAATCCAGGCTGTCACTGAACAACAGGGTCTTACGCTTTGGATCGATCCCCAGAGCCTCATAATGGGCGATCATCTTCTCGCCCCAGGCAAAGGGATCCCCGCTGTCATGCCGCACTCCGGAAAACAGGGTGGAATAGGTCAGCTGAAAATCTTTCAGGAAACAATCTGTGGTGATGGTGTCTGTCAGGGCGATGCCGTTTAATACACCATACTCCTTCACCCAGGCATCCAGGGCATACCAGTTGGAATACGCCGGATTGTGCTTGTGATTGCCCTGCCCGGTACACATGATCCATTCATGCGCCATGGTACCCACCGGTGTCACATTCCATTTTTTCGCCAGATAGACATTGGAAGTACCGATGCAGGCAGAATCCTGATAGTCCTTATTGTGCGCCACCAGCTCCTGCACCGCCAGTTCCTGTGCCTCTGCGGACAGGCGGCGCCGCAGGCCAAATTCACTGAAGTTGCCTAAACAATAGGTCCCATCTACAAGTTTCTGAATCTTATCCTCCAACCGCTCCCGGAAGGAAGCATACAGTCTGTTATAATCATAATTCATTCTGAAAAATACTTCGTTGACGATGGCAAGAGTCGGGATCTCATACATGGAAGTGTTTAACCAGGAGCCTTTTGTCTCGATGGTCAGACCGCAGGCTGCATCCCTTCCAATCTCAAAATCTTCGTATCTGGGCTGCCACAGGCGCAGGAAATCCACATAGGAACCTTTGATCCATTTTACATTTTCCAGATAATTCAATTCTTCCTCCGTAAAACGTAAGTCACAATACGCCCGGATCTGCGCCTTGATCTCTTCCACCATCTCCGTTGTAAAAAGTACATCTGTATTCCTGCATTTAAATGTCCACGTAGTCTTATAAGCGCTGAACTGGTGGTAAATGCACTGTCCCATTGAGAACTTATACATATCGTTTTCCAGTAAACTGTTGATGATCTGTGGTAATATCATGATTTTTCCTCTTTCTCTCTTAGATTCACAGCTATGTAAATAGGATATATTCTCTAAATGACATCCACCTGGATCGGTCCCATGGCAGCAATCGCCGTCTGGTGGGTCTGCGGAGTCACACAGGCACAGGCGTTCTCGATAACACATACTCTTGCTTCCGGTACATATGCCTTTGCCATGACTACATTGCTTAACACACAGATTCCGGTACAGAATCCGGTAAAGTCCACTTCCATGGGATATTCGCCCTCTGCTGCCTCTCCTGCTGCCGTCACCTCTTCCCAGATGGTTTTTAATAGTTTTCCGAATTCCGGACTGCCAAAGGTTGGCTTTTTCACCGTGATCACATTTTCCGGCGCATATTGCTCCCGCACCGCCTTTACAATATCCGGATGGATCTCATACCCTGCTGTCCCCTCCTGTCCATGCAAAATGGGCAGTCTTTTTCCTTCCTGGGTGTCCAGATAATCTGCCGTATGGGTATCCTTGGTGATGATCACCTTATAGTATTCCCCGCTTTCGGCTGCAGCAACGATATTTTTTACCGCTGCCTCGCACTCCTTGTTGCCCAGTGCTCCGGTGATGAATTCGTTCTGTGCATCCGTGATCACTAATACTTTCTTTGCCATGTTCCCTCTCCTCTACTCGTTTTTCTATAATAGTCTGCACAAAAAGCAGGCAACCGCGTCCTGCGACTACCTGCTTCTCTTACTTACAGAAATAATTTCTTCACTTTTTCCGCGTCAAATACGACTTCTGTTAATCCGTCCACTTCGATCTGATACAGGGCATTGGCAGCCAGATGCTCCGCCGCCTGCTCGAGATCACGGATACCGCTGGTGTTGGAATAGATCTCCACCAACGCATCCAGTCCCTCTTTGGTGATAGTGCACTCGTTTGCCTGCAGTCCGATGCGTTTCAGTACCTTTGGCAAGGCAAATCTGGAGAAAATGATCTTCTTCTCCTCCGGTGTGTAATCCGGTATATCGATCACTGCAAAACGCGACATTAACGGGGCACTGATCTGCTCCTTATCGTTAGCCGTTGCAATCGGATAGACCCCGAAGGTCGGCACGGTACATTCCATATAGTTGTCCGTAAATCCCAGATTATCCAGCAAGGTAAGCAGTACATCCGCCGGATTGCCGTTACCTTTGCCGCTGGCCGCTTTGTCCAGCTCGTTGATGATGAATACCAGATTGGACTCTCCCGCCATGGAAAAAGCTTCCATGATGATACCGGGTTTGGCATTGGCGTAGATCCTGGAGCTTCCGGTCAGCTGCTCCGGATCGTTGATGGAACTCATATCCAATGTAGTCCAGGGAAGCTTTAAAATCCTTGCCACCGCATAAGCAATCTGGGATTTACCGGTTCCCGCCGGTCCCACCAGAAGCAGACCATAGGCCGGTAAAGTGTGGGTACGGTTGATCTGGATGATGGTCTCCATGATACGCTGTTTGACCCGCTCCATGCCGTACAATTCCTCATCCAGGATCCGTCTGGCTTCCACAGGGTCAATAGCCTCAAAATAGTTGCCCTTCCACTGAATGTTCATCATAATGGACAAGGCTCTCTGTGCATGCCTTCTCTCCTCGGGAGATACCTCGTGGGATCTTGCCACTGCCAGGTTTCTTCTCGCCCACAGGCGGATATTTTCCGGCATGGTCCTTCCGGCACAGGTCATGAAATCGGAGATACTCTGAAGGCTGGTAAGTTTCATATCATCGCCGTCTTCCCCTTCGTCCTCGCCCTGTTCTTCTTCCGCGGGAGCACTGCTTAAAAACAGCCGCTCCATCATGAATTGTAAAAATCCATCCTCTGCAGACAGCTTGGTGCCCCCACCGAAAGCTGTCTCTCGGATCTTATATACTGCATAGCCGTCATTCCTGTTTTCTCCGGAGAGACGCACGTTAATGTGGTTCTCACCAAGCCAGCGGATCAGACTGACAAAACGGGCATCAATCTGTAAAATATCGGCATAAGCGCTGCTGCCTTCCTCTTTAAATTCGAAATTGGTCCGTTTGCTCTGATTACCGAATACACCTACGGCATGATGGTTCCACTTTTCACTGCTGTTATCCAGAATCAAAATCGGTTTCTCCGCAGAGGCTGATCCCTCATTGGAGCGAAACGTAGTATAGGTGCATACGGGATCCTGCTTCTTTTCATTTTCCGGAGTACTGCTGAAATCAAATACCGGCATGCTTAACCTCCTTTTTTCTCGCCTGAATCTTCTCCTCATCGATCAGTTTGAACTGTTTTACAAGATTGGTCATATTCTCAGACTGCGCCAACAGTTCCTCACTGGTAGCAGAGAGTTCTTCTGCTGCCGCAGAATTGGACTGTACGATCTCGGAGATCTGGTTCACACCGCTCTCTGCCTGATTCATGGCATCCGCCTGGGTATCTGCGATCTGGGTCAGTTCCTCGGAATCCTGTGCGATCTTGCGGACACCGTCCACGATAACACTTAAGGTCTGGGATGCATGATCCACAGCTTCATTGCCGGCATGGATTTCCTCCAGGGTATCGCCGATCAGATTTCTGGTATTGACTGCGGACTGAGCACTCTGCTCTGCCAGCTTACCGATCTGGTCTGCCACAACAGCAAAACCTCTGCCTGCTTCTCCGGCTCTGGCCGCTTCAATGGAAGCATTCAGGGACAGCAGATTGGTCTGGCTTGCAATATCTTCGATCTCGCCGATGATATTGCTGATCTTCTCGGAAGTTTCATTGATCCGACCCATGATTTCCATCAGGTGATTCATTTCGGTACGTCCTTCATCCGCCTTAGCAGAGTATTCCTGTGCCTGTCTGCTGGAATTCTTCGTATGTTCTGCGGTATCGTCTACCATAGAAGTAATATTGGTAATCGTCGCCTGAAGCTCCTGTACGGCTCCTGCCTGTTCGGTTGCCCCCTCAGCCAGAGACTGCGCCGCATCTGCCAGACTTCCGGCACCCATGGATACTTGTCCGGATACTTCATTGACATTGTACAGTGCCTCATTCATCTTATACTTAATATCTCTCAGCGCTTCTTTTAGTTTATCCAGATTGCCCACATAGAGATCGGGATAACGGAACTTCACTGTCCAGTCGCCGTTTGCCATAGCATTTAATGCCTGGTTGATATCCTCGATGATCATCCTGAGGTTTGTCGCCATTGCTGTAGCCGCACGGTTCATCGCTGCCATTTCGTCCTCTGTCTCCACTTTGGGAAAATCAGATGTCAGATCACCTGCTGCGAAGCCATCCAGTCTGTCTGCCAACGCTTTCAGCGGTCCGGCGATTCCTTTGGCTATTCTTTTTCCCGCCTTTTCAGATCCTGCAAAGCCTACTCCGATGATCAGAAGGATTATGATAAAAATAACTACACGGAAAACATTCAGCTTGGCTTCCATGGCATTTCCGTTCGTTACACTGCTGTCCAACAGGCTCGTCATATCTGCATAGACCTGCTGGAACACGGGATCCATCTGTTCGCCTGCCATCTGCTGTGCCTGCATCCGCTTAGCAGGATCGGAAGCTGTTCCCAGTTCCAGTATCTGTGCCTCGATCTGCTGATAAGAAGCTACGCCATCCTTGATCTGCTGGTAGGTAGCTCTTCCCTCATCCGTGATCATATCATCTTCCAGGGCACTGATATAGGTATCCAGCTGTTCCGCCGTCATGTCATGGGCATTTTTTGCTTTAGTGATCAGCGTATCGTCATCATAGCCGATGGCGGCACGGGTCTCGCTCCGCATCTCCGCGATAACGATCATCGCCTTACCGATGTCACCCTGTGCGAAACCGTAATGGCGCAACGCATAGGAATACTGGTAACTGACGATTCCCATGGCGACACAGGCAATAATACCTGTTGCACTTAATAATAGAGAAATTATGCGAAATACACTCATTAACCGCTTTTCGATGGGGAGCTTACTTAACTTATCTGATCTGTTCATTCCAATATTCCATCCTTTCCATAAACTGTGAATAAAAATCTGTTGTCCCTTTGTACGGCAATAAATAAAACAGACGCAACAGCAGCAGATTTTCCTCCTGCTGTTTCCCTTCGTCTTCTCCTGTCAGTCTCTCTTCCATGGCATGTAACAGGTCATGCCATTGTAGGGTAAATTGCTGGTTTCTCGTCAGATCCGGAGTATCGATCCATTTACTGACTTTTATCTTGCTGCGGTTCTCCTTAGCACATTCCCCGGTCTGGAGAAAATAGGAAAATCCTCCGTTTTCATAATATCTTCCCAGCGGAAACAGCCGGCAGATTCCAGGCCGGTACGGATGGATGCTACATCTTTCTTCCTCATCCAGATAAGCGCAGGCTTCCTTGGTCCCCTGCATTTTCAGATTCGGTAAGATCACACCATCCACCACGTTGAGCTCCACCGATGCCGCTAATAGCTCCTGCATGCTTTTCCCCATTCCTGTAGTCATCCGGTAAACATCATAGGGATCCAGGATAATGGAATTGCCCATGCCGTGACAACACCGGGAACAGCCATTGCAACCACCGCAATCCGCTTTCACCATATCACTTGCTTTGTATAAACGGCCGTCGGATATCTCCGCAAGACTTACATTTCGCTTCATATCTACACCATCAGCCTCTCTGTGCCTTGCGTTCCATGATCTCCTTCAGGCTCTCCGTGTAAGGAGCTCTCGCCACCCCGTATTCCGTGACAATTCCGGCGATCAGTTCATGGTCTGTCACATCGAATGCCGGATTGTAGACCTTTACACCCTCCGGAGCCATGCGCTCCCTGTACCACATCTCAGTAACCTCTTCCGCCTTACGCTGCTCGATGCAGATATCTGCACCGGTGGCAGTCGCCATATCAATCGTGGAAGTCGGTGCACAGATGTATACCGGCACACCGTACTGTTTTGCCACTGCTGCCACCACGCTGGTACCGATCTTGTTCGCAGTATCTCCGTTAGCTGCCACTCTGTCACAGCCTACAAACACTGCCTGCACCCAGCCCTTGGACATGACAGAAGCGGACATATTGTCACAGATCAGTGTCACATCCACGCCTGCGGAATGCAGTTCAAACGCAGTCAGTCTGGCTCCCTGTAACAGCGGTCTGGTCTCATCCGCAAATACATGGAAGTTGTAACCTCTCTCCTGTCCCAGATAAATCGGTGCGGTTGCGGTACCGTATTTTACGGTTGCAAGTTGTCCTGCATTACAGTGGGTCAGAATACCATCTCCCGGTTTTACCAGTTCCAGTCCAAACTCTCCGATTTTTCGACATACTTCCACATCTTCCGCCCGAATCTGCAGTGCTTCGTCATGCAGGATTTCCTTCACTTTTGCGACAGTCTTGTGCTCTTCTCTGCCAGCCTTTACAGCCACAGCATCCATGCGCTTCAATGCCCAGGACAGATTAACTGCGGTGGGTCTGGAAGAATCCAGATATTCCTTATATTCTGTGAATTTCTGATAAAAATCTTCGAAGTCTTCCGTCTCGATGCGATTCGCCAGCAGGTAGATGCCCAATGCCGCCGCTACACCGATGGCCGGGGCTCCCCGGACCTTCAGCAGATAGATAGCATCCCACATCTCCTGTGCCGTATGTAATGCGATCAGTTCGATCTTACCCGGAAGCAGGGTCTGATCTATGATGATCACCGCATCCTGTGCTTCGTCCAGTGCTACGGTATCGTAATCAAGGATGTTTTTTTGGTTTTCCATGTGTACTCCTTTATCTTCAGCATCCTTTTACTACATTTGATGCATTAATTTTCGTGCCTGATAATATCTGCGAACTCCGCTTTTGCTGCTTTCGCAAGGTCATCCGGTTTCAATTGGATCTGAGAGCCGATCCTGCCGCCGCTGACATAGATTTGTTCCTGTGTCTTCGCACTTTCATCAATTCTGGTCACATACTGTTTTTTCATACCGATGGCTGTGCAGCCGCCGCGGATGTAGCCGGTGATGGCATTGATGTCTTTTACGTGGATCATCTCCACGCTTTTTTCTCCGACGGATTTCGCTGCTTTTTTCATATCCAGCTCCTCCGCAATGGGGATGACGAATACAAAATAATTCTTGCTGCTGCCCACGGTGACCAACGTCTTGTAGACCTGCTCATAGGGCAGGGACAGCTTGTCTGCTATCTGAAGCCCATCCACGAATTCCTCGCACTCATAGGTGTGATGGGTATAAGGAATCTTCAGAGATTCCAGGATACGCATGGCGTTGGTTTTTACTTCTTTCTGTTTTGCCATAAAATATCATCTCACATTCTTGCTCTGTATAATACCTGCGGATTGCTCCACAATCCCACCCAATATTCGCATATCGTGGGATTATCATCCCACTTTTATGCTCATATCGGGG
>OLGZ01000460.1_pt1 | contig 32663 bp, 32 predicted proteins | sample 1605981 | NCBI WGS metagenome assembly OLGZ01 (sample SAMN03283291) | human gut metagenome | biome: human-associated habitat; material: feces | host: Homo sapiens | place: Peru | collected 2012 | reverse complement strand
CTTTGCCGCCAAATGAGCTGCGGCAGATGCGGGTGGATACCATCCATCTGGGCGATGATACGCTTTTGAAGCGGCACCGGCTGCGCAGCGGCTGGGTGTTCTGGAAGGAGGACATCTCCGCGCTGAATCAGATCCGAAAGGAGCTGGAGCTGACAAGGGATGAGCTGCGTGATACCGGCGATGTTCTGGCAGCGGAGAATGCACAGCGCGCAAGATGGCTGAAGCTGACGGAGGAAAACCGCCTGTATGACATGATGGAGTCGCAAACCGCCCGGCAGATCGCGATGCTGCGGGATCTTCTGGCTGAACTGCGGAAGACAGAGGATCCGGACAGAGCCAGACATCTGCTCGGGCAGGTTATCATCATCGGAACCTACGTCAAGCGTAGAAGCAATCTGATTTTTGTCGGCGTGCAGCGGGGCGCAATCAGCGTGCAGGAGCTTCGGCTGTGCCTCAATGAATCTTCCGAGAATATCAGTGTCTCCGGCGCCGACTGCAAGACCATTGTCAAAGGAGAAGGGCAGCTTACCGTCGAGCAGGCAACGCAGGTCTACGATCTGTTTGAGGCGGTTGTGGAAACGGAACTGGAATCGCTGCGTGCGCTGCTGGTCTCCATAGAGGTCGGTAAGCGGGTAGAGGTTGCTCTCTGTGTCGCGGCGGCGGAGCCGCTCCGGGGGCTGTGCGGACGGTTTCCGGGTCTGGAATGGGAGCAGGACGAGGACGGACTGCAATATCTGACGTGGGAGCCGGAAAAAGCAAGGGGGTAAAGACGTATGGACAGGATTAAGGAGAGCTTCGACAATCTGCCCATCGCTGCCTGCTTCTTCGATAAAAACGGCGTGGTGCGGCTCATCAACCGCCGGATGCTTGCCATTGCGAACTGGCTGCGAAAAGGCGGCATACAGTCCCTTGCAGAGATGCAGAGCGCCCTGCACGCGCCGCCCGCAAACGTGTGCTGTTTGGATCTGCGCCTTCGGATTTACCGCTTTCCGGACGGGAAGGCGCTGCGCTTTGCGCAGGAGCAGATCACAACAAAAGCGGGCGTCCGCTATACGCAGATCACTGCCGCAGACGTTACGGAGCTGATCCGGAAGCAGAACCAGCTGAAAGCGGAAAACGCGAAGCTGGCGGAGGTGAATGAGCGGCTTCGGCTGCTGCTTGTACAGATGCCGGAGATCATCCGGGAGGAAGAGACGCTGGCGATGAAGCTGCGTGTGCACGATGACATTGGGCACAGTATTCTCGCGGCGCGCCGTGTGCTGCTCCAACACACGGACCCGGAGGAAATTCGCGCAAACGCGGCGCTGTGGGAACAGTCAATTTCGGTGCTTTATCGCTCCAGCCAGATAACGGCGCAATCCGAACCGCTGGAGGCGGCGAAAAAGCGAGCGGAAGAATTGGGCGTTAGCGTTCTGCTGACAGGCAATGCGCCGCAAAGACAGTGGATACGCGCACTGAGCGCCCTGGCGATCTGCGAATGCGCGGCGAACTGTGTCCGTCACGCAGATGGCACAGAATTGTATGTGTCCTTTTTGCAGAAGCCGGACTGCATGGAGGTTGCCCTGACCAACAACGGCGCGGCGCCAAAGGGAAAAATCATTGAGGGCGGAGGTCTTTCCATGCTGCGTCAGCGTATCGAAGAAGCAGGCGGCAAAATGGAGATTTGGAGCAGCCCTCGCTTTCAGCTGATGCTCAGTCTGCCGGAACAGGAGGAAGCAGTACATGAGAGTGATGATCGTTGAAGACCAGACCATGATCCGCAGTCTGCTGGAAAGCTATTTCCGTGCCGAGGACGGATACCGGATCACGGCGTCCATCCCCGGTGCAAAGCAGGCGGTTGAGGTGTGCCGGACAAACTCTGTCGATCTGATTTTGATGGATGTGCAGACGGAGAACCGCGAGAACGGTCTGACTGCCGTTCGTCAGATCAAAGCCATACAACCGAAGAGCAAAATCATTGTTGTGACCTCGCTGATCGACTGCGCCGTTCTGGACGAGGCAAAGAGGGCCGGGGCCGACAGCCTGTGGTATAAGGACTCTACGCAGAAACGTTTGATGGATGTTGTCCGGCAAACGATGGCGGGTGAACATATCTTCCCGGACGCGCCTCCGACGGTTGAGATCGGCATGGCAAAAAGCACGGAATTTACAAAGACGGAATTGAAAGTTCTGCGGCATCTGCTCCGGGGCTTGTCTTACACGCGCATCGCGGCAGAGATGGGCTGCGAGATGTCGACGGTCAAATTCCATGTGGCAAACATGCTGCAAAAAACCGGGCTGGAAAACAAGCTTCAGCTTGCCCTGGCAGTCAGTGACGTCAAGTTGATTGCCGATCTGGCGGAAGAATGATGGGATTTGATTTTCTGCTTGTACATCCACAGGCATTTATTGAAAAGAAGAAGCCGCAGTGAAACTCCCAAAAGAAAACCCGGGAAAAACACATGGTGATATCCCCCGGTAATGGAATGAACAGATTCTATGATCAACAGCTTCACAAGTCCCCGAAACAATAATGTATAACATACCGGTGCAATCATTGCCCACAAGATTACACAGTATTTCTCACCGGAGGACACCAATCAACCCGGAACTCGGAGGAAAATCTATCAAAAAGTTCGGTTTTTCCAGGCAGCAAAATTCACAAAAATCGGCACTGTCCCCAAATTGTCCCCACGGTCACAATTACGGTAAACCTACATACCGCAAAAAGTTAGAAAAGCACCGGATTTCTTATCGAAATCCGGTGCTTTTATGGTTGCGGAGGCAGGACTCGAACCTACGACCTCCGGGTTATGAGGACATTTTTGAGGTTCTAAAAGTTTGTATTTACCGTTAAATATCGTGAATAACTCAAAATATTGATAGTAAAATGTTGAGAAACTGAAACCGCGGGGATAGAACTTAAAATAAACTATCCCCCATAAAATTCTCCCAAAAGTTCGGAATTTTACACACTTGACAGATGCCGTTCTGCTGCTTTCATTCTTGCATTGCCTACAGTGCATTTAGTACATTGGAGGCTGAATGTAGGATGGATTCAAATGTTTTTGGTAAGAACCTAGATAGTGGTCATCTGTGATAATTTGGCCTCCCTGCTTTCTTAATCGGATTAGTTGTTCCGATAAAGGCTATTTTTGAATATCCTTTACAACACATTCATAGTATTTCTGATCTGCAACACAGGAAAACACCACTTTTTCAGCACTGATTCTTTCTGAACCGCTGATGATTATTCCGACCTCTTGCGCATGCCCCGGCTGCAATGTGATTATTGCATTAACTGGCTCGAGAACATTCAAAACGTCAAGCGCATCTTTTTTGGTGCGTACTTCATATCGGGTAACCTCGATCTTGTCGAATTCCACGCCATCTTGGAAGAAGTGGAGATACTTGCTGTATATAGACAGTATCTTATCCGATGAATTAACCAATACCGCCTTGAAATTGATGCTAGACGTATTACCGTTTGCGTCTATTTTCGGTTCATACCTTTCTATTGAGATGCCTATATCTTGATGGGTTCTTTCCAACGCTGGCTTTGCAGATGTTTTTTCCCTTTTAGAAATATGGCTACTATAACGCCCCATGAGTTTTTGACAAGCAGCTGACACGACAGTCATTTTCAGAGGTTGAATGTGGAAATTTTCGCAAACCATATCATAAATCTGAAAGATATCATCCTGGTCATCCAATCGTCTGAGAATATTGTCTCCATTCAAAAAACCACACATATTGGTGTGAGTGATTTCCGGTAGACCGATTACAATCGCAGGTATTTGGTCCATAAACCATATAATACCGGCCTCATTAACACAGTACATGCTATTGTAGTACTCGTTAGATAGAATAGCGATGCTAACTGTGCTACGACCAAGTTTTGCTTTCACTTCTGCTGGAATTGTATAACGAACATCATTTCCCGGAAGAGACGAGCAGAATATATAATTATTGGGAATGCCTGCACCGACGAGAAAATCCCGTAGCATATCTGCAATTTCTGCATTTTTGGAACTGTGGCTGATAAAAATAATCGGTTCCATTGTGACTTCCTCTTCTTCAAATGGTGTATTCGGAGGTACCTCCCCTTTGACTAAATCGTCTTTCCAATACTCTTTGTCTGCTTCCAACGCGCACAAACAGGAAACCATGTTCTCATATGCATGAGGATTGTTACTACGCTTTTCGTACGCAGCTTTAATATCCTGGTATAATGGGTGATCTTGCAAATATCGTTCATTCAGAGTGTTAATCTCACCCATCCATGTTCGATATTTAGGCCCATCAGCAAAAGAAAATGGGAACCCTGATGTAGACCGGTGGTATTCCGTTTTGTATATATCTTCCCCACGTAAAATAAATTGGCAAACAGCGGCATATTGTTCAGCCTTAGTCATCATATCACCTTGCTCTATCGTATCCGATGGATTTACCCACGGTAAAACCACAAATTGTCTTTACAAAATATCGCTCTCTTTGTCATTGATCGATTCTTCTAAATACTATTGAGGTGTATAAAAAGTACTCAAATCTGGTGCTCTCTTACCCAGGCAAGCAGGGCTTCATAATCCATGCTGCCATCTGCTACACCTAGTCCGATTTTCACGACATCCTCATTGGTGCAGTCCAGACGGATACCGTTTACTTCCAAAAATGTAAGCATTACATACACGCCAATTCGCTTATTGCCGTCCACAAAGGCATGGTTGGAAATGAGATTATATCCAAGCCTGGCTCCCTTCTCTTCCTTGGTTGGATAGAATTCCTGTCCACCGAAGCTGGAGAAGGCAGTTTCCAGGGCGGATTCCAAAAGGCCCTCATCACGGACGCCAACGCTACCGCCGGTCTCTTCGGCAATCAGTTGGTGCAGAAGCAGCACCTTTTCCTTCGAAAATTTAATCATTTCGCCAACTCCTGGAACGCAGGCTTAAACCGCTTCAGAATACGGGCAGCTACCACATCAATCTTTTCGTCCTCAGTCAAGTCCAAAACGGGTGAATTTTCCAGATCGATCAGCATATAACGGGGACGGTTGTTCTTAAAAATCACAGCCTGACCACTCTTTTCGGCAATTCTGGTCACGCGGGAAAAATTCTGATTGGCTTCCGTCACGGAAATAATAGTGTTGGTATCAATTTTCATGGTATCACCCTCCTACTTCTATTATACTCAGAAATAGCTATAAATCAACCTACAATTCTCTGCGTATTCATTGCATGTGCAAAGGGTGTCGCGTTTCGCGACACCCTTTCTACATAGCCAAGCCCGAGTAAATGTTGTCAGGTGCTATGTTTCACACAAGGGATTTTAAGTCTCACGTATCAGCCGATCTCCATTTATCAGGAAACAGAATCCCAGCAGGTACACATTTTTTCAAGTGCGTTTACAGGCCTCTGTTTACACATGCCCCACACATTCGCAAATCGGAAGCATGTCCTGTACAATGATTTTACACTAAAACAGGAGGCATACAATATGGAAATCGCATATGTCAAATGTGGAGACTATTATATTCCCGATTTGACCCTGCCAGGGGAGACGCGACCCATCGGGAAATGGGGACGGATGCACCGGGAATACCTGAAGGGAAAGCATCCCATTACCTACACCAATCTGATTCTGTCCGGAAAGCTGTGGACCTATCTTGCTGACCTGAATGAGCAGGCACAGCTACGGCTGGACACGCTGGTTTTCCAGATAAAAGATGCCGAAGGAATCACGGAAACACTGAAAGCTAACGACCCGTTAGCATGGGTGCAGCGCATGAACAGCATCCGGGCCAGAGCAGAGGAAATCCTCCGGGAGGAGATGATTTATGTATGACTGTACAGGAATTTGTTTATTTCCTTGAACGATATATCGCCGAAAAACCGCAGAACTTTGGCGATGGTAATTCCGTCCTGACTCTTTTGTATGAGGCGTACAATGAGGCAAACAACATGGACAATGACGCGATCAGGGCGGGTTTCCGGGATTTATACGAGGCAATGAACAGAATGCCCCTGCAGGAGATGGACTCGATTATGAATCCTGTCTGCGCCCTCTGCCGGGACTATGAGCAAGCCGGATTTGTGCATGGCGTGCAGGTCGGAATGCTTCTGACAAAGGAGTTGGAGTGAAAGATTGCACCGGAGGTGATGACTGGCACCTCCGGTGTTTGTTATGAATGCAGAGTTTCCTCAAACCGCTGCAGGACCTTCCGCAAATCCTCCGGCAGTCTCTCGCGGCACTGCTGTTTCAGTTCCTCTGGGACACCGTAGAACCCCTCAGCAATGGAACCGGCGATTGCCGTCAGCGTGTCGCAGTCGCCACCGAGGGAAACGGCAGTGCGGATCACATTCTCAAAGCTGTTGCCTTCCAGAAAGGCGGTGATGGATTCCGGGACGGTTTCCTGACAGCTCTCCACATGGCGGTAGGTGGGGCGGATTTCGTCGCAGGTGCGGCTCAGATCGTAATGAAACTGCTGCTCAATGTAGTTCTTGATTTCTGCCTTGGTGCTGCCGGTCCGGGCCAAAAAGATTGCACTGGCGATGGCTTCCGCGCCCTTGATGCCTTCGGGGTGATTGTGGGTGACTTCCGCGGACAGCTGGGCCATGTGCCGGACGGTTTCCAGATCGTCAAACAGCCATGCAGCAGAGGACACCCGCATGGCAGAGCCGTTTCCGTAGCTGCCGTAGGGCTGGGGGTTGGAATCTTTCAGCCACCGGCGGAACATCCCACCGTATCCTGCATAAGGGTATTTCCGTCCATAGGTCTGCATGGACTGGATAAGCCGACGGCGGATATCTTTGTCTGCCGCTTCGGGCGAGAGGGACAGAAAGGCATCTGCAACCGCAAGGGTCATGACGCTGTCGTCGGTATAGGCGGAATTGGGGGAAAACAGTGGGTAATCCTTGCTCTTGTTTCCTCGGTCAAACTCATAGGGGCTTCCGATGATATCGCCCAAAATTGCTCCGTACATTATCTCTTCCTCCCTTTGAAGTCCGCGTCGATTCTCTGCTTCCAGCTGGCTTTCAGTGGGACGCTGCGGCGCACCTGACACACTGCCTCGCAGACGGATTCGTAGACCGCTTCCGTACCGATGCTGTCGGCGTGGTAGTCGGCGGCGCAGTCCGCCCGAATGCCGAACCGGGCAGCCTCCCGGGCGGCGTCGATGTTGGCTCCCAAAAACAGGAACTCCCAGCCGTAGGTTTCCCGCTGCCGCTCGATCATGGATTTGACTTTTTCATATGTATAGTGGCGACTGGCATTTTCCAGCCCATCGGTGGTGATGACGAACAGGGTCTTTTCGGGACGATCTTCTTCGCGGGCATACTTGTGGACGTTGCTGATGTGGTGGATGGCTCCGCCCACCGCATCCAGCAGGGCAGTGCAGCCCCGGACATAGTATTCCTTCTCCGTCAGGGCGGGCACCTTGTCCAGAGAAATGCGGTCATGGATAACCTCCGTTTCGTTGTCAAACAGCACCGTGGAAATAACTGCCTCTCCCGGCTCTTTGCGTTGCTTTTCGATCATGGCATTGAAGCCGCCGATGGTGTCCTGTTCCAACCCCGCCATGGAGCCGCTACGGTCCAAGATGAATACCAGTTCCGTCAGATTCTTTTTCATATTGTTTTCCTCCTATACCGTGGTGTTTTTGTTTACACCCATAGTATAGGAGGTTTCTCATACGCTTTGGTCAACTGCCAGGGGACATTTTATTGTGCTCCCAGCAGGCTCTGGTCAAATTCAAACAGAGCCGCGTTGATATCGAACAGGTTATAATTCTTCTCCCGGATGAAGTACAAGATGATCACATCAAACTTACTGCTGTTGGTCAGGGCATAACCCGCCCGGCCGATCAGATCCCGGGTCTGCTCCAGATTCAGCTCCAATGCCAGAGCAAGAGCAATGGCGGTGGGCTTGGTTGGCTGATAGTGGGGATTGTTGCGGATTTTGGAGAAATGCTGCCGGGAGAGGTTGGCTTTGGTGTAAATTTCCGAATCCTTTTTCCCGGTCTTATCAATGAGCTTCAGCAGCGTCTCAGAAAAGCCCGCGTCGGTCTCCGCCAGCAGGTCGGCAAGGCTGGGCTTCGGTTTCGCGTAAGGAATGGGAATGCTTTTCCTTGCAGCCCGTGGCGAGGCAGGTTCTGCGCATTCCATAGGTGCACAGAAGTCATCAAGCGCATCCCGATCCCGGCGAATCCCTTCCCGACGGGCATGGCGGGGCGAAATCTGCTGTGCAGTTTTTTCCTGTATGTAGTTATCATCAATGAAGCTGGCAACTTCCCTGTAGCGCTGCCGGGAAAGCTGAAAGGACTCCCGGTCGAACACCACCAGGAAAACCATCATCTCATGGTCTTTCAGGAAGCCACGAATGGCATCCAGCGCAATGCGTAGCGCCTCATCCTTGGGAAAACCGTAATTCCCGGTGGAAATCAGTGGAAAGGCAATAGACTCACAGCCATTTTCCAAAGCCAGCGCAAGAGAGGATTCATAGCAGCTGCGCAGAAGCTTTCGCTCACCCAGCAGGCCGCCCCTCCATACCGGGCCAACCGTATGGATGACATACTTCGCATTCAAGTCAAAGCCGGGGGTGATGGCGGCTTCACCCACGCCAATTCTACCGATTTTCTCCCGTGCCGTCAGCAGCTCCGATCCAGCCGCCCGATGAATCCCCGCATCGACACCGCTGCCGATCACGGGCCTTGGGTTGACGGTGTTCACGATGGCATCCATCCGCATTTGCGTTATGTCGTTTCGTACAATCTCAAAGGGCATATTTTCCACCTGCCTATTTCTGTTTCAACTCCTGTTTTCTTTCCACGCACGCAGCTTTTGCACAAACCCATAGGGAACCACCAGGTCACCCGTTCCGCTGCCGAGATGGATATCCGGCTTATTCTCGCCATGGAAATCACTTCCGCCGCTTTCCAGCAGTTCAAACTCCTGTGCGATGGCATGGGCAGCAGCTGTCACTTCCGGGGAGTAAGTGGAATACCGGGTTTCCATTGCCGCCAGGCCATGTTCTTTCGCTTCCGGCCAAAACGTCCGGAGTTCTCCCTCCGACAGGCTGATAAAGGGATGTGCCAGCACCGGCACTGCATTTATAAAATGTAGAAAACGAACTGCTTCAAATGCCGGAATGCGTTCCGGCGGGGTATAGAGTCCATTTTTCGCGGATAGAATGCCACGAAAAGCTTCTTTCATTTCACGAATATAGCCCTTTCTCAAAAGCTCCGCGGCAATCACAGCACGGTTCACATTCCCCTGATGCCGCTCCCGAATCTCCGCATAGCTTAATTCGTACCCGGCTGTATGCAATGCCGCGACCAGTGCGCGATTGCTTTTCTCTTTTCTCCGGTTGATGACACCAAGAAAATCCTCCAATGGTCCGTACTTTTCCTGTTCCAGAAACAGACCAACGATATGAACTTCCTTTTCCAGATAGCCTGTGGATATTTCCACACCAGGAATTGCTTCAAGAGATGTCCCCCGCGCCGCTTCCAGGAACTCCGGCAGACCGGCGACGGTGTTATGATCCGTGAGGGCAACAGAGCGCAGATTCGTCCAAAGCGCTTCCGCAACGATCTGCGATGGGGTAAACGTGCCATCGGAGAAGGTTGAATGGGTATGCAAATCACAGCAATCACGCATGGAATATCCCCCCTCTTCAGTCGCTTGTTGCTGTCAGGCAAGTAATTTTGCCTATTTTTTATATCATAATTTCCAATTCGGGGAAAGTCAACACATACCGCTACGCCTGTGCCGCCATTTCCAGTTCCCAATTACCCTGAAACGCATCCAACTGACTACTGATGTAATTCCCAGCAGGATCAGCAAACAGAGCGGTATAGGATTCTGCCTCCTGCTTTTTCCGATCTTCCGGGTCAACCGTATCGGCAAAGAACTCCAGAGCCTCATCCACATCGAGGGATTCCAGAATATACTCATGCATCCGTTCTTCCAGCCGCAGGACTTCCCGCATGGGGATGTTGAAATGCCTTGTCAGCGCTTCTCGCCCAATTGGGTCCTTTCCGCAGAAACCGTATCGGTAAATGGCAAACGCCCGCTCCCGGGGGCCCATAGTGTCCAGGCAGTTATGCAGCACCCCAAGCCGTATGTTTTTCAGGACGTGGTTTTCCAGGCCCCGGGGATCACAGTCCGTGATAAACTGGTCTGCTTCCGCCCGTCCGTCCTCGTTATCCAAATCTGTCAGAGGGATTTCCGCCTGAAATTTGATGTTCTGGTTCAGGTAGGCAAGCATTTCCTTCTTGATCCACGCCTTTGCATAGGTCAAGAATTTTACGTCCCGGGAAGTGTCATATTTGGAGAGGCTCCGCAGCAGGCCGATTCTGCCGCACTGCATGTACTCCTGCTCATGGCCTTTGTCCTGAATTTTCAGATTGACCATCACCGCATGGATGAATCCCTCATTTTGCCGGATCAATTCGTCAATGCAGTCCTCGTCACCCTGCTGGATCAGGGCGCAAAGCTCCTCATTACTTCGCTGGGGCGGGTTCTTTCTCTTTCCCAACTGTTTCACCTCCATAGGTGGTCAGAATATCCGTCATCAGGTCAATGAACCGTGCCCGCTGTTCCGGGGTACAGATACTGGCAACCATGGATTTGTCCGTCATAACCTCTGCAACAATTCGGGGATTGATATTCTTACGCTCCCCGTCCGCACGCTTCAGCAGTTCCGCGTCCATTTCCGCCAGAAATTCCCGGGTCAGGGGGACGGAAACCGGGTTTTCCCGCAGAACATCCCGCCGAAGCTGGGATACGATCTTGCGGAATTCGTCCTCTATCTGGTGGTTGCCGATGGTGTAAGGGTCGATCAGTTCTGCGCCCAGCTTCCGGTTCAGCCCCATGATCTGCTGATTGCCCCGGATGGATTTGTTCATGCTCTCTACGAAAATGCTGTCCGTATACGCCAGAAGGTTGTTCCTGGTCATAATACCGGCAGTCTGATTGGGTTCCGTCGCGTAATACATGGTATAGGTCAGTTGACCGAACTGTGGATTCTCCAGCAGCCGGTTCAGAATCCCCATATAAACGCTCCTGGACAGCATGGCTTTGGCAGCGCCCTCCGTCAGCCCCAGCATCTCTACAGGCTGATTCACGGGATCGGACACGTTGGTGATGCCCAGCAGGAAATCCGCCGATACATGGAAATACTCTGCTAGCTTGATGAGAAGATCACAGGAAACCTTTGGAGACTTCTCCTCCCCCTTCTCAGGTTCCTTTTCCAAGCGGCTGACGGTGCCCTTATCAACGCCCAAAATGCTTGCCAGTTCCTCCTGGGTCATGTTGTGCTGCGTTCGCAGTTCTTTGACCCGAAGTTTTAAATTACCCGGTAAAAATGCCATAAAAACGCCTCCTTGTCTGTTTGTGTCAAGTATAGTAGCATACGTTCCGTACAAAAAAACGGACTTTTTGTCGAAACCGTGCCGTCCGCAGGATATTTGTTGCAGTTTTGCAACAGGCAGAGTTGTTTTCAGGTTCTTGCAGTTAAAATGCGTTATTTTCGGGCACCCTGGAAAATTTCGGTATATTTGCAGGTGAGAGGCAGCCGGGAATGGCACGGCATCTTCCAATCGGCTTGGAACGGAATCGGAAAGGAGAATTGAATACAGATTCCGGGAAGCTGCTGATGGCACAAGCCTCCATTTCCGCATTTCGCGGGGATGGGGGCTTTCTTATGATTTTTGCCCAATCGGAAGTCTCTTATATCGGTAAAAACAGGTGGGTGAGATTCCGAAAAATGTACCCGAAGTTACAACAGTTTGGGCGGATCGAGGGGCGGCGCTATCCCTATACCTCAGGAAAAATTTCTCCGCTTATAGGGGCTTAAATCGCGGAAAATCGCCCCAAAACGCAACAGAAAGGATGGGAAAATCAAGAATGCCAAGAATGAACAAAAGGTGCAAACAGGAGTGGTCTCTCTTCCTGACAGAGAGAGGCCGCCGCAGCTACAACAAACTGTGCAGGCGATGCGTACATTCCTGCAAGCAGAGTTCCCGGGTACTTGTCTGTGAGTGCCCACGATACTATTCCAAAAGGGCGGTGACGAAATATGACCAGGCGGAAACGTGAGCCGGTTCGTCTGCCGCCGGAGCGGGTGAGGAACAAGCAGATCAAATTCTGGGCAACGCAGGAGGAGATCGATCTGATTCATCAGAAAATGGCACTCTACAGAACGACCAACCGGGGCGCGTACCTGCGAAAAATGGCCATCGATGGCTATACCATCCGGTTGGAAGTCCCGGAACTGAAAGAAATTTTGAATCTGCTTCGCCCTACCGCAAACAATGTCAACCAGCTGGCAAGGAAGGCCAATTCCGGTGGTCAAATCTACCAAGAGGATTTGGAGGATATCCAACACCGGCTGGATCAGATTTACGATTCCATGCGGAAAATCCTTTATGAACTTGCCAAACTTCATTAACAGGAGGAAAGACCTATTTGATCAACTTTACGCAAATCAAGCAATCGGTTACAACCAGGCAGGCGGCGGAAGCCTACGGGCTTTCGGTCAACGCCCAGGGCATGACCTGCTGCCCCTTTCACAATGACCGGAGACCCAGTATGAAGGCGGATGAAACCTTTTATTGCTTCGGCTGCGGAGCTGTGGGAGATGTAATTACCTTCACATCCAGGTATTTCGGTATCAGCCCTGGCTCGGCTGCCCGAAAGCTGGCAGCGGATTTTGGAATCCCGCTGGATGCCCCTACCGATGACCTCGCCATTCCAGCCTCTCCGGCGCAGAGGGAATTTCATGCGTGGGTTCATCACGCACGGGAAATCCTCCGCGCCTACAATCAGCTCCTGTTTGAATGGAAGTCCCTCCGCCCCGCTGCTACGGGGGAGGACTTCCATTTTCTGTTTGTGGAAGCCTTACAGAACAGCGCCACCGTCCGGGAGCTGCTGTGGCAGCTGTCCTTCGGAACCGAGGAAGAAAAGCGAGACATTTATTTGAATTATAGAGAGAAGGTGAACGAAATTGAACAGCGTGTGCGAGCCTATGACACCAGCCGAGATCCGGAAAAAGCTGCAAACCAACAGCAAGGGTGCGGTAATGCAGACTATTGCCAACTGCATGACTGTTTTACGGCATGACCCCATGCTGCAAAATGCCATCCGCTATAACATTTTGACTGACCGGCAGGATATTGTGGGCAGCCTGGGCTGGAAGCGTTCCGGCACCGCCCTCACGGATACCGACATGAATTACCTGCTGCTGTACTTTGAAGAGAACTACGGCATCGATCAGGAAAAGAAGCTTCAGGCGGCACTGGACATTGCGGCAAACGAAAACCAGTACCACCCCATCCGGGAGTACCTGCTTACCTTACAGTGGGACGGCACCGAACGGATACGCCATGCCCTAAGTAAGTATTTGGGGACTGAGGAAAGCGAATATACCACGGAGGCACTGAAGCTGTTCCTGCTGGGGGCGATTAACCGGGTATTTGACCCCGGCTGCAAATTTGAGTTCATGCTGTGTCTGGTGGGCGGTCAGGGTGCTGGCAAGTCAAGCTTCTTTCGGCTGCTGGCGCTGAAGGACGATTGGTTTTCCGACGACCTGAAGAAGATCGACGATGAAAACGTGTACCGGAAAATTAAGGGGCATTGGATCATCGAAATGTCAGAAATGCTGGCAACCGCCAATGCCCGGAGCATCGAGGATATCAAATCCTTCCTGAGCCGTCAGAAGGAAACCTACAAGGTCCCCTACGAGGTTCATCCGGAGGACAGACCCCGGCAGTGCGTCTTTGCAGGTACCTCCAACACGCTGGACTTTCTTCCACTGGACAGAAGTGGCAATCGGCAGTTTCTCCCAGTGCTGGTAAACCCGGGCAGGGCGGAAACCCACATTCTTGCGGACGAGGACGCTTCCAGAGAATACATTCGGCAGATGTGGGCGGAGGCTATGGTCATTTATCACAACGGGGATTACAGACTGACCCTTTCCCCGGAGCTTCAGGAAATAGCCCGCTCTGTCCAGCGGGATTTCATGCCGGAAGACAGCAAGGCCGGGATTATCCAGAGCTTTCTGGACAACTTCAAGGGGGATTATGTCTGCTCCCTGATGCTGTACCGGGAGGCACTGGGTAACGGCTTTGAATCGCCAAAGCAATGGGAGCTTCGGGAAATCGGCGAGATCATGAACCAATCCATCCGCAGGTGGGTCAAAGGGCCACAGCATCGTTTCGCCGCTTACGGACAGCAGCGTTCCTGGTGCCGTGCTCCGGCAGAGCCACAGGAGGACTATCCAGTAATCGAGGAACAGTTGGAACTGCCGGATGGGTGGGGGTAAACAATGAAACCTTTCGTTGATCTTCTGGTTGACGGTTTTTTGCCACAACTTGTCCAGGAATCCCCTAAGGGGACTCGATTTTTGACCGTATACAAGTTTCTTTCCCTCTTGTCAACAGAGTGAAAATACAAAACTACGGGAGAGTGCACCGCTAATGGAAGCAGGTCTTTTCCCGTGTGTTTACCCGTCATGTTTACATTTTTAAGGAGGATTCTATTTGAACAAGAACAAACCGCCCAGAGCGGAATATCTACCAATTAACAAGCTGCGTCCATTTGAAAACCATCCCTTTCAGGTGAAGGATGATGACGAAATGGACCAACTGGTTTTCAGCGTCCTGACACAAGGACTGCTGACGCCTATTGTGGTTTGGGAAACCGATACAGAGGAATACGAAGTGATCTCCGGTCATCGGAGACTCCGGGCATGCCAAAAGGCAGGAATCGAAACGGTTCCTGCCTTAATTTATTCCATGGACCGAGATGCCGCCGTCATCGCACTGGTGGACAGTAACCTCCACCGGGAGCACCTGCTACCCAGCGAGAAAGCATTCGCGTACAAGATGAAAATGGAGGCGATGAATCATCAGGGAACTTCGTCCCAACTTGGGACGAAGTCGAGAACAGACGAACTCATTGCACAACAGTCCGGCGAAAGCCGCAATCAGATTCAGAGATATGTACGCCTGACCTATCTCATCCCGGAGATTTTGCAGATGGTGGATGAAAAGAAAATTGCCCTGACCCCCGCCGTGGAGCTTTCCTATCTAACGGAATCTGAACAGCGGGATTTGCTGGAGACGATGGAAAGCGAGGATTGCACACCCTCGCTTTCCCAGTCGCAGCAGCTGAAAAAGTTGAGCCAGTCAGGAGAGCTGGACATGGATCGGATTTTGGAACTGTTGCAGCAGCCCAAAGCCAACCAGGAAGAAAAACTGCGGTTTGATATGAAGGACATCCGCCGTTATTTCCCCAAGAACTATACCACAGCCAGAATCCAGCAGACAATTCTGCAGTTACTGGAAAAATACGAACGAAATTGGAAAAGGAGAATGTTAGATGAACGATAAGATTATGAACATGAGCGTTACGAATATCAAGCAGACCGTGGAGCGTGCCAACGCCAGCGGCATCAACATCAGTGAATACACCCTGCGCCGGGCCATCCGCACCAAGCAGCTTCCCTGCAAGGTCATCGGCAGAACCTACCTGATTCCCTGGGACGCATTTCTGCGCTGGGTCAACTGCGAACAGTAAGCCGCACATTTGTCACACGCTGGCTCACAGTTTATGATAGCTGTGAGCCAGTCCCACAGAAAGGAGAATGTATATGGCATCCATCGAACCAAGATATAATAAAGGCGGTCAGCTGATGCACTACCGGTTGATCGTCTCCGGCGGATTGAACTGGGAAGGAAAACAGATCAAACGCACCACTACATGGAAACCACCCCGCCACAACATGAGCAAGAAACAAATGGAACGGGAAGCGATGGCCGCGGCCTTCAAATTTGAAGAGGCAATTCAGGCAGGTTATGATATCGACAAGGTCAAACGCTTCTGTGATTATGCAGACTATGTACTGGATTTGAAGGAGTGCAACGGCCTTGCACCAACCACAATAGAACGGTATCGGGATATGCTCCCGAGAATCAACGATGCCATCGGGCATCTGAAGCTGACACAGATTCGCCCGCAGCATCTGAATGATTTTTACAAAACGCTGTCCGAAAATGGTGTCCGGAATCTGGGAGCCATCGCTGTGGCGAAGAAGGTGTTGAAGAAAAAAGTGGAAGCACTGGGTCAGCCAAAGCATGTTATCGCAAAAGAATCCGGCATTGCCCATACCACCTTAAACGCAGTGTTAAATGGTAAGGCTGTGAAGCTGGAAACAGCACAGGGCATTGCGGATGCACTGGGATACTCGGTGTCAGAAATGTTTACGGTATCCGACCGAAAGAAACCTCTGTCCAACAAAACCATTCTGGAGCATCATCGCCTGATCTCCATGATTCTGGCGCAGGCGGATAAGGAAATGTTGATTCCCTACAACCCTGCTGCCAAAGCCTCGCCACCCAAAGTTCCAAAGCATGAGGCTGACTACTTCCAGCCGGAGGAAATCGCTGAGATTGTCAAGGCACTGGAGAATGTGCCTATCAAGTGGAAGGCAATGACCTACATCCTCATCGATACCGGTTGCCGCCGGGGAGAATTGATGGGCCTTCAATGGAACTGCGTTGATCTGGACAAAGGCATTATGATGATCCGGCAGGCACTGCTGTACACCAAGGACAAGGGCGTTTATGTCGGTCCACCCAAAACCGGTCAGCCCCGTGCAATCTGCCTGTCTCCGGAAACCATCGAGGTTCTGAAAGAGTACCGCACCGAACAGCTGCGGCAGAAAATCCGTCACGCAGACATCTGGCAGGATACAGGATTTCTGTTCACCAAGGACGACGGCACGCCTATGCACCCGGACAGCATCACCGACTGGCTGAACAAATTCAGCGAAGAAAATGATCTGCCTCACATTCACCCGCACGCCTTCCGTCATACCGCAGCGTCCATGATGATTGCCAACGGTGTGGATCTTGTGAACGCAGCCGCTGAGCTGGGACATGCTACAGCATCCACTACGTTGAATATCTACGCCCACCAGGTGGCAAGGGCGCGCGCAGAAGCCAGCGGCGTCCGTGCCGGTGCTTTTGCTGTTTTAAGGCAGGCATAACGACCAAACGCCCACACGAGAATGCGAGTTCTCGTGTGGGCGCTCTTTTTAGTTTTCAGCGATTCTGAATCGCGCAGCCACAGAAGAATTCTGTGTTCATGGGGCCTGGGGCAGCCGCCTCAGCAAGCGTTTTCGCGTTCTGGGTACCGGGATGCATTGCTTGCTACTTTTACTATAGGGGAGCTAAAGGAGTATCTGCAAAATCAGCGTGTTCGTTCTTGTCATAATTTGCCTTATGAGAAAGTCGGCAAAAGCGAGCCTGTTTGCATTGCTGATGAGGTGCCGTTTGATATTCCCGAGAGCTGGGAATGGGTGCGATTAGGTAGGATTGTTTATAATAGAGGGCAAATGAAACCGAATGACGATTTCTGTTATATAGATATTGGATCTATTGATAACAAGAATCAAAAACTCAGTGATGAAGAAAATATTCTTGCTGCGGATAGAGCGCCTTCGAGAGCAAGAAAAATCGTCTCTGCTGGAGACATTCTTTACTCTACTGTTCGTCCGTATTTGCACAATATGTGTATCATTGATCGCTCCTTTAGCCACCAACCCATTGCAAGTACTGGTTTCGCAGCACTTTCTTGTCATACTGGATATTACAATGAGTTTTTGTTTTATTACTTAATGTCACCAGATTTTGATGCATACGCAAACGATATTGATAATGCAAAGGGCGTTGCTTATCCCGCAATCAATGACAAAAAACTGTATCAAGCATTGATTCCTGTTCCACCGGAATTGGAGCAGAAACGCATCGTAGAAAAATTCAAAGAAGTGTTGCCTTATATTGATGCATATGGAACAGCGTATTCTGAAATTGATGCGCTAAATGCCGCATTTCCTGACTGCCTGAAAAAATCTATCTTACAGGAAGCGGTACAGGGCAAACTTGTTCCACAAGACCCTGCCGATGAACCAGCTTCTGTCCTACTTGATCGTATTCGTGCGGAGAAAGAACGGCTGATTAAAGAAGGCAAAATTAAGCGTGACAAACACGAATCCGTCATTTTCAGAAGGGATAATTCTCATTATGAAAAGCGTGGCTCTAAGGAAGTTTGTATTGATGATGAACTGCCTTTTGATATTCCCGAAAATTGGTGTTGGAGCAGACTTTCAACGCTGTGTAAAAGCATCTCTGACGGAGATCATCAGCCACCACCTCAGGTGCCTTCTGGAATTCCTTTCGTAGTAATTTCCAATGTATCATCTGGAAAGATTGATTTAAGTAATACACGATTTGTTTCGCATGATTACTATGAAAACTTACATGAGAGCAGAATCCCTTGCCGAGATGACATTTTGTTTACTGTGACCGGTTCCTACGGTATCGTTATTCCTGTTGATACAGAAGATGCTTTTTGCTTTCAACGACATATTGCCCTTCTTAAACCATTGCAAATAACGACCGAGTTTCTTTCCACATGGCTCAATACCCCTATTGTTTACGAACAGTGTAAGCACTGTGCTACAGGGACAGCCCAGAAAACTGTAGGATTAAATTCACTAAAAAACATCTTGATACCAATTCCACCTATCAATGAACAAGTGAGAATTTTAGAGCAGCTTGAGGAAGTATTACCTTTAATTGCTTTGTAAAGTTCTCATTATGAGAAGTTGGACGGAATTGAGCGTTGTATCGACGATAAGATACCTTTTGACTTACCCGAATCTTGGGAATGGGTTCGCTTCTTTTCAGTGGTAGACATAGCAACAAATCTGGTTCGTCCAGAGGAATATGCCGACTATATGCATATCGCCCCAGATAACATTGAAAAAGCAACAGGGACTCTTTTTGAGTGTCATACGGTACAGCAAGATAAGGTAGTAAGTCCCAACCATCTGTTTTATAAAGGGCAAATTATTTACTCAAAAATTCGTCCGCTTTTACGAAAAGCGGTAATTGCTCCGTTTGATGGATTGTGTAGTGCAGATATGTACCCACTGAATACAGCAATAAATAGAAAGTATCTTTTGAGATATATGTTGTCCGATGCTTTCAATCTGCAAGTAGCAACTGCGATGTCAAGCCGAGTTAAAATGCCCAAAATAAATCAGGATGAATTAAGTAAGATTCTGATTCCTATACCACCCATGCAGGAGCAAGAACGCATCGTTAGTAAAATTGAGGAATTGTTCGATAAGATTACGCTGATTTAACGCAGGATTGTATAATATCTGGCGAAAGGAGGTCTTTCGCCATGATAGAAAAAGAAAAATTTGAAAGACACTTGAGGGGTACAAACCTCTCAGAAAACACCATTTCATCGTATATGTTTGCCATCAAACAGTACGGAGAACAGTACGATGATGTTACCCAGAAGAAGCTGCGTGAGTACAAAGTATGGCTGATCGAGAATTACAAGCCCAAGACGGTTAATCTCCGTTTACGAGCCATCAATTGCTACTTAGAATGTATCGGTAAAGAAAAGTGGAAACTCCCCTTTGTCCGAGTGCAGCAGAAAACTTTTCTGGAAAATGTGATCAGCGAAGCGGATTACGAATATTTCAAGTCCTGCCTCAAGAATGATGATGAAATGTTCTGGTATTTCGTGATCTGCTTCCTTGCCGCCACCGGAGCCAGAGTCAGCGAACTGATTCAGATAAAGGCTGAACACGTTAAGCTTGGTCACCTCGATCTTTATTCCAAAGGCGGCAAGCTACGCAGGATCTACATTCCGAAAGAATTGCAAAAGGAAGCCCTTTCCTGGTTGGCTGAAAAGCACCAGGAGAGCGGCTTCCTTTTTTTGAACAAATACGGAGAACGAATCACTACCCGTGGTATTTCGGGACAGCTGAAAAAACTGGCAGTAAAATACGGCATCAATCCGGCAGTTGTATATCCACATTCATTCCGCCATAGGTTTGCAAAAAGCTTCTTAGATCGTTGCAATGACATAGCATTCCTTGCCGATCTCATGGGGCATGAAAGCATTGAAACAACCCGCATTTACCTCAGAAAAACAGCCACAGAGCAAAGAGAAATCGTAGACACAATCATAGATTGGTAAAGAGAAAGGCATACACTTCGGAAAGTTGAAGTGTATGCCTTGTGCTTTATAAATGTTCGATTTTTGCCATTAACTGAGAAATTTCATACGCAATTCTTTTCTGTTCCAGTAATGGTGGGAGTGGAAATAGAAATCTTTTTAGCTTCTCAGCATTTATATTGGATTGTCCTATTGCATCACTTCGAACATTCTGACAATATATCCAGTAATATTGCGACTGCATTACATAATTGAGATAATCACTGTCGATCAAAAGCGGATGTAAACGCACTAAATACCCGGCGTAAATAGCAGGAAGTTCCCCTTTATAAATTGCCACTTTTCCAACCAAATCTTTGCTATTAGTTCTATTGAATAGTAAATCGTTGCACTCTAAAGGGTATTTCTCAATCTCTTTGGAATCGGAGGTGTAAACCAATTTATCCAACATTATTCTTCCGTTTTGTAGATTTCCCATTCGTAATACTGCGATTTTTCCTGACGGAGAAGATTTTTTTGATGATCCATATTGAATATTGGTACACACTTCGCCAACCGATGTCCATGCCCAACTATCTGGAATCTCGAACAGTATCTCGTCGTCAATACAACGTTCGATTCCATCCAACTTCTCATAATGAGAATTATCCCTTCTGAAAATGACAGATTCGTGCTTGTCACGCTTGATTTTGCCAGCCTTAATCAGCTGTTCTTTCTCAGCACGAATACGCTCCAGAAGGATGGAAGCGGGTTCATCGGCGGGATCTTGGGGAACAAGTTTTCCTTGGATTGCTTCCTGTAGAATAGATTTTTTGAGTAGATTCGGAAATGCGGAATCCAGAGAAACTCGTTTGCTTTCCTCGCAACCATATTTTTCAACAAGCGGTAGTATAGCTTTAATTTTAGATACTATACGCACTTGCTCTTGTAACGGTGGCAAAGGAATGAAGCATTCTTTAAGGAGTGTATAGTGACGTGCGTATCCTCTATTCCTAAGTGTTTCTGCAGCGTAAAGCATCCAGTAATAAATATACTCGGAATTACACGACAGTATTTTGTGGAACTTTGTTCCATCTGCACCAATGACAAACTCAAAATCAATATACTTAACATTTCGGGTGTGATCACCAAACATTACCAATGGCAAAACATCTATTTTCTTGGATACATCATTACAATACCCGTCTATAAGATCTTTGCCTTGACTTACAACAGGGATCTTCCCAGTAGAGAGAACTTCTTTTGATTGGATTTGATTGTTTTTATTGCCAATTGGCATTGAAATTGTTTCAATCTTTGCCCACTCCCAACTCTCTGGAATCTCAAACGGCACCTCGTCTGCAATGCAAACAGGCTCGTTTTTGCCGACTTTCTCATAAGGCAAATTATCGGCACCGCGGAAGATATAAGAAGGGTTCTTCTCTTTCTTAATTTTTCCTTCTCTGATGAGCCGTTCTTTTTCTTTTCTGATTCTCTCAAGCAACACAGAAGCTGGCTCATCGTTTGGGTCTTGCGGAACAAGCTTGCCCTGAACAGCCATCTGCAATATTGAGTTTTTCAGCTGCTGTCCGGTCATTATGCTTCCTCCAAATTAATACCCAACATCTCAGTTATCTGAGCCAAAATTCGGTCGATATCCGCATCCAAGCTTGCTCGTTTTTCCTGATACTGCTGGATCAGCTCCTTAGGCGGCAGAATCTCTTCTTCCTCATGAGGATAACCGCAAAGATCTATATTGTAGTTCCTTGCTGCGATTTCTTCTGCGGTGAATTTCTTAGCCTTATCAAAACCATCGACATTGATTTCTTCTCTGTTGTTCCACCACTTCATAGCAGGATCAAAATGTTTGAGTTCCATCGGTTTGGTCTTAGAGAAGTTCTTGTAGCCCTCCGGCATATCCAGACGATAGAACCATGTTTCTTCTGTCGGCTTTGTACGGTCAAAGAACAGAATATTGGTGGTAATAGATGTATAGGGTGCAAAAACGCTGTGGGGCATACGGATAACTGTATGGAGATTAAACTCAGAAAGAAGCTTCTTTTTAATAGCAACCTTTGCATTATCCGTGCCGAACAGGAAGCCATCGGGCAGAATAACCGCAGCACGACCATTCTCTTTCAGCCGGTACATAATGACAGACATAAAAAGGTCTGCCGTTTCACTGCTTGCCAAATCTGATGGGAAATGGTTCTTAACCTCAGTTTTCTCATGACCACCATAGGGAGGGTTCATAAGGATCACGTCAAACTGGTCATCTTCGGTATAGTTTAGAACATCCTTAGTCAAAGAATTATCGTGATAAATCCGAGGAACATCGATGTCGTGCAGCAGCATATTTGTGATGCACAATGTGTATGGGAAAGGCTTCTTTTCAATTCCGTAGATGGAAGTGGCATACTTCTCCCGATCCTCAGTAGTCTTGACTTTCTCTCTGAGTTCATTCAGCCAGCTGGTAAGAAAGCCGCCGGTACCACAGGCAAAGTCAGCGACCGTCTCACCGATTTGGGGATTAATCAACTTTGCCATAAAGTCTGTTACTGCACGAGGTGTATAAAACTCACCAGAAGATCCGGCACTTTGCAGTTCGCGCAGAATAGACTCGTAAATTTCGCCAAAAGCGTGGCTTTCCTCATAGTCGGTTAGATCCAGGTCATCAATAATGTTGATGACCTGCCGCAGCAAAACGCCATCTTTCATGTACTGGTTAGCATCTGCGAAGGTCGTCTGAACAATAGCTTTTTTAATTGGGGTAGATGAGTCAACCTTTACACCGGGAATCAGAATTCTTCCGTTGGAATCTTTGATATCATTGCCCTTTAAGACTGGAAATAGTGTGTTATTGACAAAACTCAGTAATTTATCTCCGGTCATAGCAGAGCCAGATCGGTCGTCCGCCGCCCAATTCTGCCAGCGGCACGCCTCAGGGATAATGGACTCGTAGTTCTCGTCATCAAATTCCCAGTCCTGCTCCTTGGCATCATAGACCTTTAAGAACAGAATCCACGCCATCTGCTCAATGCGCTGTGCGTCACCATTAACGCCTGCGTCATTCCACATGATATCTCTTATTCTTTTTACAAAGCCGGATAAGTTGCTCATTGTTTTAACCTACCTCATATATTTCGTGTTCTAACTCCCGAACAGCCTTCATATAGCCATCCTTACCGCCGAAATGCTTCACAATCTTTGCAGGCTTTCCCATTTTTGCAAAGGGGTCCAGCTTCAGCACTTCTGGCTTTTCAATTTCATAGATACCACTATTCATGTATCGTTCCAGAAGAGCCTCAAGAACGGCACGGGCATCTCCGCTGTATTTGCTTAAAAAATCTCTCTTCTTAACGTTATTGGCTCTCTCTTTACGTGTCAGCGGCTTTTTGTCAAATGCAACATGGCAAATGAAATCGAAGTCATCGACTTCTGCCATATTCTGTTCTTCCTTCATGGCATCCAGATCAATGCCGCGTTCTGTGAGCAGCTCTCGGATTTGTTCTTTCTTTTCATCCGATGTCCATCTGCGGATGAAGTTGTCCAGCGAAGCATACTCTCCCAGAATGTTGGATTTGGTGTAGTCAACGATGCTCTCCTGGCGGAGCAGCTTGCCGTTTGCATCATATACCGCTACGATTTTGTTAATAATCTGCACCCTGCAGCCATCCGGACCGACAATTGGCTTGGGATTGCTGGGATCTGGGCCAGGACCTGGCCCGGGACCTGGCCCGGGACCCGGACCGGGGCCAGGAACACCGGGGGACCTGTTCGGATCAAAGTTTTCATCAATTTCGATAGGCCCGTCCCATTCGGGGTCGGCAAACAGTCTGGTCACATTGCGGAAGTCCATAACAACAAAGTGTGTCTTTCCTTCTTTTTCGCGCAGTCTGGTGCCACGGCCAATAATCTGCTTGAACTCCGTCATGGAGCCGATCATCTCATCCAAAACAATCAGCTTTGTCATTTTACAGTCCGCACCGGTGGACAGTAGTTTGGAGGTTGTTGCAATTACAGGGTACTTCGCCGATACGGAGATGAAGTAATCCAGCTTGCTTTTTCCGTATGTGTCACTTCCGGTGATCCGAACCACGTAGTCTGGATTCTGCTGGCACATATCTGAATTCAGATTGGTCAGCACAATTCGCATGCGCTCAGCGGCATCCTCCGTTGCACAGAAGACAATAGTTTTCGCCATCCTATCCGTTGCCTTGAGATATTTTGTAATCTCTGCTGCAACTTGCTGAATGCGATCCTCAATAATGATGTTATAATCGTAATCACTATTGTTATAAATCCGGTCTTCGATCAGCACGCCGTTGATATCTCGCTGACCCTTATATGGCCGCCATCCCTCACCAATATCTGTGGTAATGTTTATCACCTTGAAAGGAGCCAGAAAGCCATCCTCAATGCCTTCTTTCAGGCTGTAAGTATAAACAGGTTCCCCAAAGTAGTAGATATTGGACACATACCGATTTTCCTTTGGAGTTGCCGTCATGCCAATCTGTGTTGCAGATGAAAAGTATTCCAGAATTTTGCGCCAGTTGCTGTCCTTTTTGGCCGAACCGCGGTGACATTCATCTACGATAACCAAGTCAAAGAACTCTCTGTTGAACAAGGATGCAAAGCGCTCAACAGTCTCTTCGCTGTTTTCTTCACACCCAACTTCGTCACTGCCAGCAAGCTGTTGGTATAAAGAAAAGTAAACCTCATGGGAAGTAATAGTCAGCGGGTCGTCCTTTGCAAAGTTAATCTTGTGAATAGTCTTTTCCAACGGCGCAAAGTCCTGCTGGATGGACTGGTCAACTAATATATTTCTGTCCGCTAAATACAAAACTTTTTTCTTCAAGCCGCTCTTCAACAGGCGATATACAATTTGGAAAGCAGTATATGTTTTGCCCGTACCAGTTGCCATCACAAGCAGAATTCGATCCTGACCCTTTGCTATAGCCGATACGGTCCTGTTGATTGCATTTCGCTGATAGTATCTGGGAGAGTATGTGTTCTGGCTTGTGTAATAAGGCTGTTGAATTACCAACTCCTCAGCTGCAGACAGGCCACTGCCATTGTTTGCCCCTAATTTATACCGTTCATAGAGTTCATCCGGGGACGGGAACTGATTCATGGGGATTTGCCGTTCCGTACCCGTCAGGAAGTCATGCTCCATGAATGCATCGCCATTTGAACTGTATGCAAAGGGAATACCCATCATCTGTGCATAAGTCATCGCCTGCTGAAGGCCATGGGAAACGGTATGCTTGTTGTCCTTAGCCTCAACAATTGCAATAGGGTTATTTTCGTTGATGTAGAGTACATAGTCTGCCTTCTTGGGCTTTTGACGAGACACCAAATTACCCCGAAGGTTAATTTTACCATCGGTAATCTTGGTTTCCATAGTAATTCGATTGGTCGGCCACTTAGCTGTAATTGCAGGGGTAATAAACTGAAGCTTAATATCTTCTTCCGTCATATTTTGCTTGGGAACAAAGTGACTCATAAAACGCCCCCCTAAGGTTCTGATAACCTTAAATTATCGGAAGTTAAAATAATTGATAATTCATTATAACATACTGCTTAACATTTTCAAAGGAATCTATGAAAAATTCTTGTTTTGGTTTACGGGGTTGCAATGATGTGTACACCCACAGTATGATAGAGGGAAACATCGATAATAATCATTGACAGATGCGTTGCCGTAAGGTATATTCCTACACAAAAGGAGATGCCATATGCATTACTATGTTGTTGCCGATCCTCACGGTTTTTTTACCGAATTGAAAACCACCTTAGAGGAGAAGGAGTTCTTCACTGACGATCAGCCCCATAAGCTGATTATCTGCGGTGACCTGTTTGATCGCGGTGCTGAAGCTCGGGAGTTGCAAGCATTTATCCTGGATTTGATGGAGCAGGGCGAGGTCATCCTCATCCGGGGCAACCATGAAGATCTGCTGCTTGATTTTCTCTACAGCCTGCCCTGGTCGCGCCACATATCGCCGCACCACATTTCCAACGGAACCGTGGATACTGTCTGCCAGTTGACCGGCACTACGGAAGAATTGCTCTTCGCTTCCAGATTTTCCGTTGGAAAAGAAATGCTGGACGGTCCTTTGGTTCAGAGAATCATTCCCGCCATGGTGGACTACTACGAAACGGAGCATAATATCTTTGTACACGGATGGATTCCATGTCTCCGGTATCAGCTAAGCCCTTACAAAGCGGAATATAATCCCGTTCCCGATTGGCGAAATGCAGATGAGAAAATGTGGAGCCAGGCCCGATGGACCAACGGCATGGAGGCCGCCCACAGTGGCGTTATTGAGTGTGGAAAAACCATCGTTTGCGGACACTGGCATTGCTCCTTTGGCCACGCCAACTATGAAGGCAAGGGGAGTGAATTTGATCAGGATTCCGATTTCGCGCCTTACTATGCAGATGGTATCATCGCCCTTGACGCCTGCACTGCGCTCTCCAAAAAGGTCAATTGCATCATAATCGATGATTAAACTATGTAAAAGTTGCGTATTATATTTTTATAAAATACGCAAGGGGTAATTGCTCTATGGCGATAATTATCTCCAGCGATGTCACGGTTACGGTTTTCTGTTCCCACAAAGAGATAAGGCTATGTATTCCGATCGGAGCACATAGCCTTTTTGTTATCTGCAATTATATCCCTGAAAAAGCGTATCACATAAAACGTGTTGCCTGCCCGAAGGAGCAGATCTGGGGTTTGGGGGATTCCCCAACAAGCAAAAATCCGTCTGGGTAGCACCCGGACACTGCTTGCCGCTACTGCAAACCACTAAGAAACAGAGCTGCTATTCCCTCCCGACATCTTCCGCGTCAATCACCCGATAACCAGCCTCTTTCAGTGCCTGAGCAAAGATGCCCGACCCGGGGATCAGCTTTCCGGAAAAGCTCCCATCGTAAACCAGATTCACGCCACAGGTGGGACTTCTGGATTGCAGAACCGCGCATTGGATTTCCTCCGAAGAAATCTGCTTCATAGCCATTTCTACTGCCGTGCGCATAGCAGTGTCCACATTCTTTCCGTCCCGATCCATCAGCACTCCGTCTACGATTTCAATAGGTGTTCTGGGGCAACCCATCCCAGCCATCAGCTCCGGACAAATGGGTAAAATCTCTTTGCCCCGCACAAATTCTGCAACTGCGCTGCTGTAGTTGTTGCCGCCGTTGTATTTACAGTTTTCACCAAGCAGGCACGCGCTGACCAAAACTTTCATAGCAATATCCGCTCCTTATGATTTCAGAAAAAATCCGCGCACAATTGTTGCGTGATCTTCTGTACATCAAACAAATCCACAAAACGGATTCGAACAGTCACACCGTCGTCAGAGCGGTATTCCATACCAGTCTCATAAGCAACCTTGTCGGTTTTCGGATAGACCAGTGTCACATGATTGGCACCATACTTTTTCTGATAAGCGTACATCTGATACATATCTGCCTGGGAAATTCCGTAGTTAGTCTTACTGTCTGCAAGGATCTTCCACTTGGTATCGAGAATGAATACTGCACCGTCTGCTTTGCGCTTCACCACAATGTCCGGGCGCATCAGAAACCTCTTTCCCGGTTCGTCGAACAGATGGTAGGTCTTGTCCTGTACGGATACGGCAAAGTCTGCATATCCTAACTTTTTCTTCATCAGGGCAGCAATATAGCTTTCAAAAAGAGTTTCCATGGGGAACAGTAGTGCCATCGCTACTTCTGAGCCAGCAAAAGAAGTAAAGCTCTTGCCCATCAGAAACACCCGGCTCCACAGCAGTGCTGTGCTGTAGTCCTTCATATTGCGGTCAGGGATGTACTTTGCAAAGTCGCTTTTGTAGTCTGCCGATGCGTCAACTTCTGCAAAAGAATTCAGGAGAATCTTGATATCGTTTCTGTTTTTTGAAGAGGCAGAGCGTGGATACAGATATTGCAAGGTAGCCTTTAACAGCCGATTCTCCGGGCGGTTTACATTGAAAGCATCGTAGGCAACATAGCTGCGCTCTTTGTGGGTGTGATTAAACTTAATCTGCTGGGAGAACAACATTTTTCCCTTGAAGAATGTAGCGTTTTCCTCAATGGTTTCATAGCTGCATTTCAGTCCGCGCTTTACGATAAAAAACACTTCGTCGATAAACATGCGAATGAAAACATCAAAGATGTTCATCTTCTCCACATTCACGCTGGTGCTTTGCAGATTTTTATAAGGAGAATCCCGGAGCGTCTTCAGCATTTCAATGAGCAGCCGCTTGACTCCGGCTACAGAATCATCTTCAGAAGAGGAAGAAACCTTGGGGAGAATCTCAATGGTCGTGCCATCGTTCATGGTGATGATTCCTACATAATTCCTGGCGGTAATGACTTTACCGATACCCTTGCGAGCCGACAGCCCCATCAATTCCAGCGCATCGACTTCTTTGCTGCGGTTGGTAAGTACAAAGTTTTCAAGCTGTTCGAAGGTGTGCGGAGGCAGCGTAATGTATCCATCCACTTTCTTGCCGGTGATGAAAGAGCCGTATTCGGTTATCTGATAGACAGGTTTCATGCGCCGGCCTCCTTCCTTTGCGATTCGTTAAATTGAGCGATAAGCCTCAATATTGCCAAATGCCGCATCGTTGATTTCGTAGCTGTATCCGTCATCCAGTCCGACTTCGATATCGCCAAACAGTTCTGCATAATCATTTTCCTTGGCAACGATAAACTGCTCTTCCGGATTCGATTTCCTATTATCGCCCAGTACCAGTCGGATCTTTTCATAATCCTCGTAGAAATACTCCTGCAGCAGAGGAACAATGTTGTTGGTGAATATTTCTGCCAGAGTTTCGACGGTGGGGCTGGCCTTTAACGGCATGAAATAGGCATGTCCGATGGTATGCTCTCTGTCATACAGGACTGTGATCCGCTTATTCAGACGGGTCAGCAATTCACTGATGGAAAGATCCTCTACACTGATATCTGCCAGAACCTTGGGATCAGGCAGCATTTCCCGGAACAGGAAGCGACGCCGCAGAGCGATATCAATTGTGGCAATAGAACGGTCAGCGGTATTCATGGTACCGATGATGTAAACATTCTTGGGAACACCAAACGGTTTCTGAGAATAGGGTAATCTGACCGTCATTCCCTCTGGCATGCCAACACGCTTGGTCGCTTCAATCAGAGTGATCAGTTCACCAAAGATTTTGGAGATGTTGCCGCGATTGATTTCGTCGATGATGAAAACGTAATTTTCGCTCTTTGCAGGGGCAAGTTGTTTCGGCTGATACTTCTCAATCAGTTGATACACATCCGGCAGAGAAATATTCAGACGGTAAACGGATGCCAGGGTCATAGAGGTTCCGCCGTTGATTGCCAGAATGTTCTCACGAATGTCTTTGACAACCCAGTTGACCTTACGCAGACGCTTCAGATTGGCATATTCGTCATGCCATTCGTATTCACCGGTAACAACACCGATGGCATCAATGGTGGATGCACTGTAACAGGACAGAACGATATCGCCGACCTGCATTTTGTTGATAAATGCGTTCAGCACCGCACGACCGCCGGAAACAGAAAAGTCGGTTTCATCTGTGATATCCTTGCCATAGTCGTCCCATCCAATACGGATATGGTTGTTTTTCAAACATTCCGTTCTGGTAGGATTGTCGCCCGTACCTTCCAAAGAAACCTTCCAGATGTTTGGACTGTCACTGATTCCGTAGTCTGCATTTGCAACAACGATAGGACGCTCGGCTCTCTCACAGAAGCGCTTGAATACGCCGGGCTGTACGCTGTACTGGATATCACCGGATTCGCCGTCTGCATCATCGGGAGTAATCGTTGGTCGAATTCCCTCAATGAATTCCTCATAGCCGTAGGATTGATGGAAAGTCGTGAACTCGATACGGCCTTGAGCTTTATATTCATTGTACCGTTCCAGAACTTCCGCGTAGTCCTCTTTTTCGACTGCTGAAAGCTCCTTATTCTCAATGATTGCAACGGCATAGATGACCGTATGATAGGTCTTGCCGGTACCGGGAGGGCCATATAAAATGGTGTTTAGACCCACATCCGTTACAGATTCCTGGGTGGAATTGGGAAGATCAATATGCATAAGTGCCTCTTTCAGTTCATCGCGGAGCCGCCAAGAATAGCGTTTGTTTCCGTTCTCCATGACATAGCGCCCGATAAATGGAACAACATACACTCTGCTGCGTTCCTCATCATTATCCTCGAGATCGATACAGTCGGGGCAATGGAAGCGCTTTTTTACCTTTCCGGCAAAGCCAGTGCCAAGAGCATTATAGAAACCCGCAGTGTTTCCAAATGCCTCTGCCAAATGCGCGCAAGTACTTTCGCCGCCCAACTTCATCATTTTCTGGAGCATGTCTAGGTTCTCGGGGGAAGTAACTGAGGGGTTACACAGAACCGATTTCCACATTTCTGCGGTGATGCCGGGATTGTATTCTTCCAAGGAGGGCCAATATGCCGTTTCTGTCGTGACACTCGGACGTGTCTTGAAATCTTTCTCAGACATATAGTTGCTTCCGTAGTACACAATGTCCATGGTCAGAAGATGAAGTGCCTCATCAGCATAGCAGTCATTGTCCAGACGGGCCTTGTGCTTTGAAATAAGCTCCTGATCCTTTTTGACTTCCGCGAGAATCATTTCACACATACGGAAGAAGTTTTCAACTTTGCCGATAATAGACGATTGGTTGGACTTTTCTTCCCGAAATCCGATTCGGTCACGAAAATCAGAATACATGGTGGATTTGTACAGATAGTATTTCTCCGGGTATTCGAAAGTCAGATAAACCATTATGGCACGCAGATCCTGATAATGATTCACAGCTTTTTCATACTCAGGATTTTTGGCCCTTATCTGATCAACACCGGATTTGCAGCTGTCCCGGAATACTTGATAACGCTCTTCCAGTGGCAAACTCTCGTCATACAGTATTTTGAAAATTCTGCGAACTTCTTCGGGATTGGCTTGGGCGTATTCTGTTATCATACGATAAGGATAATACATCGCGGAGGCAAGCAGATTCTTCGCCTTGCCGAACGCCTCCTCCAGCATCTGCGCAAAGTTGGGAGCATCGATTTCCCAATGCTTTTTATACCAGGCGATGGCTTCCCATTTGTACCGCTCCCCTTGGTTTACGGCATCAAAATGTTCTTTGTAGTGGTCGATCACAAAGTGAATCCTGTCCGTGATCGTATCGACCGAATTCATTTTGAAAGTGATATACCGCTTTAAGTGGGATGCTGCGTCACTGCGTTTCTTCAGTTCCTTTTGATCAAGATCTGTCCGTTTCTTATCTCCTTCGATCTGAGCAAGTAATGCTTCACACTTGTCCTTGTCATATTCGGCATCGATTCCAACGGAATACAAGCTCTCGATCCTTACCAAACCACTGGCATAGCTATTCCCGCTTTTTGCGCCTATATAATCAATGAAACCTTCTCTGTCGAACATAAACCGTCCTCCTATGTCGAAGAAGATATGTAAATCTATTATACTTGGTTAATCAGGGGAATACAATATAGGAAACGGCTATAGATCAATGTTTTGCCGCATATTTCCTAAATTTGAAGTATGGATTCCTTTTCGCTGGGCATACTCTGCTAGATCCCTTGCATTGCTCGCCGGATGCCACGCATAGGCAATCAGATAGTCCACATGATTGATCATATACCGATTTGCTCTGACGATAGCGTACCGATGCGGAACGGATTCCATGCCCGGTGGGTAGAAAGTACCGTCAAAACCGGGTGGCGTTTCGATTGGACGTTCAGCCGGGTGATAGGTGAGCAGAAGCAGCAGGGTAATTCCCGGATGCAACGCCTTTGCTGATAAAACAGCCCTTGCGGCCATACGGTCAAAACCTCCGTAGTTACCAACAATGAATTCCGTAACACCATAGTCAACTATGTGACGTTCCACGGTCTCTGCAAGCTCTGGAAAGATTTCCTCGGAAGCTTCCCTGTGACCAATAAAGAAGCAGCTATTCATATTGCACCTCTATATTTGGTAATACCAAATTTTAATTATTATATTTGGTATTACCAAATATATCAAGACCTTTTCAGCATATAATGATGCCGTAAAGGTGGTGAGCAGTATGAAACCGAGAAAACTCGAACTGGGTGATCGTAACATTGTTGGCAAGCGAGTGACCGAGGCGCGGTTGGCGCAAGGAATGAAACAGGTGGAGCTGCTCGCCAAATTGCAGCTTGCCGGGATTGATATCAGCGTACCCGCGCTATCTTTACTGGAAGGCCAGAAACGCCCGGTATCGGATATTGAGTTGAATGCCCTGGCGGATATCCTGAATGTTTCCGTTGACTGGCTGCTGGGCAGAGAATAAAAAACGCCGTCGATGCGAGTAACGCACTCACAACGACGGCGATGTTTATTGTGCTGGCTGATTTTCTTCAAAGAGATACCGAGAAATATGAAAAACGAAACACCTGAAAAAAGTTTGAAATTCCCGGTTTTCTGAAAAAGCTTTTTTTGAAACTATCCCCGCGGCTATCCCCCACGGCATTTTGGGTCACTCTATTTCAAGCCAAAAAGTTAGAAAAACACCGGATTTCATGCCGAAATCCGGTGTTTTTATGGTTGCGGAGGCAGGACTCGAACCTACGACCTCCGGGTTATGA
>OLGZ01000455.1_pt1 | contig 32855 bp, 34 predicted proteins | sample 1605981 | NCBI WGS metagenome assembly OLGZ01 (sample SAMN03283291) | human gut metagenome | biome: human-associated habitat; material: feces | host: Homo sapiens | place: Peru | collected 2012 | reverse complement strand
TCTAAATTTGCGTCCAATATGCCGCTGTTAGATGCGGTGGAATCCGCCCAAGAGGCCTATTATTTAGCAAACGGCCAGTACGCAAGCACCTTTGACCAGTTGGACATAGAGATACCAAAAACCTATGCGTATAAAAAACCTGAGAGTTGGGGCGGGGATTGTTGGGCGACGGGAGACTCTTGGGGCTATCCGCATATATGTACTAACCAATGCTATTCTTTTATAGCCCCGTGGGACCCGTATGACGCTACATATTTTCGCACGCATAACCATATCAGTTCTATGAGATTCTGTGGCAAGGCAGATGCTAAAAGAGCCTGTATTATTGGATATGAAAAGGTGAATTCTCAGGCCGCCCGGTGGCGCAGGTTGTGCAACGCCTTAGGTACGGAAACCTCCCAGCGGTATGCGGGTGGTGCGTTTACTAGTAAAAGCACTTGGGACTTGCACTAATATTTAGTTTAAAGCAGGCCCGCCCTCGCGGTGTTCGCCTTTCGGCCTGTGGCCTCAAACTCACACAACGCTGCGGGCTTCAAATCCCGACGAAAAACCAAGCATTTGGTGTTGCGCAAACTCCCCATAAATTTAAAAACCCCGCGTAAGTGCGGGGTGTTAAATTTCTACGGAGAGGGAGGGATTTGAACCCTCGAAACCTTGCGGTTTACAGGTTTTCGAGACCTGCTGTTTCAACCACTCACACACCTCTCCAATTATACCGTCGCCGAGTGGCGGGCATCGGGTATCTAATTCTATTATAGCAAACTTTTGCGCGCTCCTGCGCCGGATACTCCTTATAACTGATGCAAAAATTGCGCCACCGCCGCTTGCGCCCAGGCAAAATCGTCGTGTCCGCCCACTGGGGACAAAAAACGCTTTTCGTGGCCGATAAAGTCCGCCAGTTTGGCACTTTGCCGCCACGGAATTGTTTTATCGGCCCGGCTCATACACACAAAGACGGGTAAACTTCCCGGTAATTTTTTTGCAGATTTTACGTTATCAAAGCGGTTAAAATACAAAAAAGGCGCTACTAAAAGTGCCGTCAAACGATACCAACGCGAGGCGGGTGAATAATCGTGCGTGCGCAAGCATACCGCCATATCGGGCGTGCTTAAAAACGGGCTTTGCAGGATTAATGCCTTAAAGGGCAACTTCCCCATTTCTGATGCCGCATACAGCGCGGGCGCGTTGCCTAGCGAGTGGCCGAAAAGTACGATATCCTTGGGTAAAATTTTTAGGTCTTTTAATGCGTAGCGTACCGCACAAAGCGCATCCTCAAACACCGTTTTTTGGCTGGGGCTGCCCGCAGACACACCAAAGCCGCGGTAGTCAAACATTATAATTCCAAATCCCAGCGGCGCATAGGCTTGGGCAAATGCTTCAAAGTGCGATATATTTCCACCCCGTCCGTGAAAAAAAAGCAGCGTAGGCAAGCCCTTTCCTGCCGGGAGATACACTCCGGTAATCATTTTGCCGTTAGGCGCGGGAAAGGCAATCTTTTGAAAGGGTAATTTTAAAGGCCAGCGTTTTTTTTGCGGGCGAAATACCATATGCGCCCCCACGCGCGTTAGCGCATACCATATCAGCAGTATAAGTAAAATTAAAAGTGCAAACATATTCTTATTATATCTTTTGTGGCGGGCGGTCTGTCTATCGTATTTGGTATAATCGGGGTATGAGCAAGCAACTATTGGATGTTTTACTAAACGAACGTTTGTTGGATGAAAAATCCTATCAAATCTTATTAAATAAAGTCCGCCCGGCAGACAAAACGGCCTGGCTTTCCCATAGACTGTTGGCGGCGGGCGTGGCCTTTATATTGGCGGGGTTTGTCTGCTTTATTGCGGCTAACTGGCAGGAAATGGGGTTGATTTTAAGGCTCTCCCTGCCGCTTATCGGGCTCGTGCTGTGCGGGGCTGGGGCGTATTATAAAAAGTTGGATACTTGGCCGGGGCAAGGTTTTGCCTTTGGTGCGGCGGTGATGATAGGGGCTTTTTTGGCGGTTTTCGGGCAGATATATCAAACGGGGGCGTTTTTATATGAACTGTTTGGCCTGTGGGCGCTTTTGCTTTTGCCCTTGTGTTGCCTGACCCGTAATAAATGGATGTATTTGTTTGCGCTGTATGTGGCTACGGTTTATTGGGCTTCGTTCCAAGGGGGAATTTTAACGGACGGCTTTTGGTGGGTGGCCTTGGGCGTGTATTTTATGGCGTGGGCTTTGGTAGAATTTTTGCCCGCCTGTAAAAACTGGGGCGAGGGTTTTAAACGCTTTATTTGGATGCCTTTAAGCGTCTATGCCACTGTTTGGGGCGGTTTATCGGCGGAAAAGGTGCTAAATTTCCCAAATGCAGGGTATTATTTGGCCGGGCTTGTGTTGTCAGGTGTTTTCCTGGGCTATGCTCGGTACAAAAAAGACGTGGCTCTCTTTGCTTGGAACGCGCTCGCATTGACGGGGCTTATCTGTGCGTATCTGGATCAATGGTTGGGATTTTGCACCTTGGGTTTGCTTATTTATTGTTTGCTTTTTGCCGGGAGCGGAATCGTCAGTTACCGCTTATGGTTTAGCGTGCGGGAGGAAATAAAATGAACACGAGTGAAATTTTAAGCGGAGTACCTTCTGAAAAACGCGCGCAGGCCGAAACCTTTTTAAAACGCCGCGAAGCCGTGTCCGTTCCTTTTTTGGTGCGGGCTATGCTGTTTATCGGCTCGCTGATTTCGGCGAGTCTTTTGGTGGGGATAGCCGACCGTTTATTAGCCGGCATTATCCCGGTTTTAGGGCGCGGGGTACTGTTTTTTGGCGCGGGCGTTCTGCTTGAAAAAACCTCTTCCAATTTACCGCCCTTGCGCGGGGCGTGGCGCCGTCAGTTAGGGGGACTCATTGGCCTGGCCGGGCAAATTATACTGGCCTTCCGGCTGACGGATATCCCCGGTGTGTCCGTTTGGATGAGTGCTCTTATTGTGGCGGTAGTATCTTATCCGCTTTTTAAAAATCCCTTTAACCGCTTTTTATGGTGTGCGGTGGTGGCCAGCAGTTTGTATGCCAAGGTGGATTGGGAGTGGAAATGGAACCTTTTTGCCGAGGCTTTGTCTGCTCTTGGCGCGTTTGGCGTGGCCCTGTGGCTTTTTGCGAAACGCAAATTTCCCTTTTATCCGTTGGCCTATGCGCTTATTTGGTGGTGTACGATTTTAGCGGGTGAAACCGCTGATAGCAAAATGTGTTGGTATGGGTTAAACCCGGCGAACGTAGCCTTGGCCGCCTGTGTGGCTGTCTATGCTGTATTTTCCCATAAAGGCAACTGGACCCGCGGACAAATAGCGTTGGCGGCCGGAGCGGTGGTGTTGTCTGCACTTTTAAATTGGCCGACGGTTTTGGCTCTTATACTAATGTACACCGGGTTTACCTTGCGCGACCGTGTGTTGGAAAGCCTCGGTACGGCGGGAGTAGTGTGCGGGCTATTTTTATTTTACTTTACCTTAAACGCGGCCCTGTCCGCAAAGGCGGCGTTGCTTGTGGCTTCGGGCCTTATTTTACTGGCGGTACGGAGCGTATATGCGAAATAAACTGTTGTTGTTTTATACTCTTTTGCTAGTGCTTTGCTTCGGCGGTTATGCCGCTTATACACAGCACGCGCTGAAAAATGCGCAGACCTTCTATTTGCAAATGGCGCCGCTGGACCCGCTGGCCTTGCTAAGCGGGGAATATATGCAGATTAACTATGCCTTTGAGCAAGATGTGTTTGGTATAAACGCGCCTGTCAAACAGGTTACGCTGTATATGGATGAGCGGGGCGTGGCGGGCCGGGCCAAAACGGATAAGCCGCTAGTTATCCCGGTTCATCAAGTAATGGCTCGTTTGCCGCACCAATTCTATTTTAAAGAAGGAACCGCCAAAAAGTATGATACTGCCGCCTATGCGCAATTAAAACGATTGCCGGACGGACGCTTTTTAATTAGCGCATTAGCGGACAAAGATTTAAAATTATTGTGAGGAAGAAAAGATGAGCGAGAATTGTAACCACGATTGTGCATCCTGCAAAAGCGGATGCTCCGGGCATAATGCCCAGGAAATGCCTAAGGAAAAGCCGCATTTGTTAAGCCGTATAAAACACGTTATCGGCGTGGTAAGCGGAAAAGGCGGCGTGGGCAAAAGTTTTGTTACGGGGCTGTTAGCCACGGAAATGACCCGCCGCGGGTATTCGTGCGGCATTTTAGATGCCGATATCACAGGCCCGTCCGTGCCCAAAATGTTTGGCCTGCACGAACGCGCTACCGGAGACCAAGACGGCATTTACCCGGTCAAGACACAAACGGGCATACAGGTAATGTCTTTAAATTTATTGTTGGAGCGCGAAACAGACCCCGTTATTTGGCGCGGGGCACTCATTACGGGTACGGTGCGCCAATTTTGGACAGATGTTATTTGGAAAGAAGTGGACTACTTGTTTATTGATATGCCGCCCGGCACAGGAGATGTAACGCTGACGGTGTTCCAAAGTTTGCCTATTGACGGAATTGTGATTGTTTCCTCCCCGCAGGAATTGGTGCAGATGATTGTGGGCAAGGCCGTTAAAATGGCCAAAATGATGAATGTGCCCGTGTTGGGATTAGTGGAAAATATGAGTTATTTGAAATGTCCCGACTGCGGAAAAGAAATTTCTGTTTTTGGCAAGAGCCGCGCTGATGAAATGGGCAAAACCTTTGGGCTTTCGCCGGTGGTACGTCTGCCGATAAATCCGTTGGCGGCGCAGGCGGTGGATGAGGGACGTATGGAATTTGTGCGCGAAGAAGCCGTAAACCCGTTGGCGGACAAATTAGCCGCCCTGTAAAAAGAGGGCCTAACCGATTATAGGACCATTGGTCCCGGCAGGTGGGGCCAATGGCCCTTGTTTTAGGGGCGGATATATTGAATAATATAATTGAAATATTTTTGCCGGAAAGGATAATATATGAAAGCGTTTTTGACGATTTTTATCAGTTTGGCGATTTGTGCTAATGCTTGGGCGGGGAATCCTTTAAAAAACATTAAAAAGGGTGTTGGTGCCGTAAAACGCGTTCCGAAAACGGGTACCGTAAAAATCCCCAAAGGGACCGTTCCCAAAGTAAAAGTTCCGTCAGGTACCGTTCAAGTTCCCCGGTTTTCGGTTCCGCTTCCCAATCCGGCCCTGCGTTTATCTGTTTCCCAACAGGTAGATGAGGCTGCCATTGCGCGCGTACTGCTTAAAAGTCCTGTGCTTATGCGTGCGTCCGCTCTGCCGGAAGTAAAGCCCTACCGCACCGATTTAATCAATATCCAACTGCAACTTGCCCATTTAAATACATATTCTACTGCGGATGAAGTATTGAAAAACCAAAATCATCCGGCTGTTTTGTCCGCCTATAAAGCCTTGGAGGATATGGCCGCTATCGGCATTTACGGATCGGTGGACGATATCCAATTGTTACTGGCTTCATATCAGGCCTTTTCAGGTTCAGCCTTGGAGCCTATTGCTTTAACGACGATGGCGCGCTCCTTGGTGGCCTTGGGAATGTACCCAATGTTGGAAAAAGTTTTGGCCACTGCTAAGCCGACTGTCGCATTGGAATCTGTTAGCGAATTTCTGACTCATTACCATTTTCCTGTTAAAGTGCCGCACCATACCGCTTATGCCCCGGTGGAACGCATAAATGAATTGTCGGTTGCGTTGGGGCCGCTTTCCAGATTAAATGGCAAATTTACCGTAGAGGCGATGAATAAATGGGTGCTCTCCGCCTATGAACACCGTATTCCTAAAAAAGCGAAAACCAAAACCGTAGCCCAATCCACTACTGCGCCGCAGCATGCGGCTACACAAGCCCCCGTGGGACAGCAACCGGCGGAACAAGCCCAGCAAGAAGATGCGTTGTCCTATGCTCCCGTTATTCCTGTACTGGATGAAAAACCACGCCCGGGGCTTGTCAGCAAAGTCTATCCGTCCGGTCTGCGCGATGAGGACAGTTTAATCCGCGATTGGATGATATCCTTTAAGAACGGATATTTCAAACCGCGTAACCAAGTGGAAGCCATTATGGGTATGTCCCCGGCCAAGGCCAACAACTTAATGGAATTTTTGTATTATATGCCCTTGGATGAAGCCGAGCGTGTGATTTTTAACCCGATTCGTGAAACGGGCCGCCTGCCGGACTTTATGTATGATGCGCGCTTGATTGAGGGCACGCGCCGCCTGCCTGCCGGTTATTATAAAAATAAATTTAACGAAAATGTAAAACGCTTTGTAGAACTGGCGGACGGCGAAAATACGCTTTATGAGTTTGATATGGAACTCAAAGACCTCGTCAGCAGTATGGCCGATTACAGTTTTAAACAGGGTTTTGCCTACAAGAACAGCCCGGCCCTTACCAATGGGTTACGCGCCAAATGGCATAAAATTGAAGTGGCCATTAACCGCCCGGGTTTAAAGGCGGACCGCGAACAGATTAACCGCTTGTGGAACGAACCCGTAGAGTTGGAAGACGGTACCAAGGTCAGTTTGCGCGATTACTTTACGCAAACGCGTTCCACCGCGTTTTTTAAAGAGGGCAAAACGCCTGAGTTTTATTTAAACAGCGCCCGCTGGGTGTCTTGGGAAAACGAACGCCGCAATCTGGCGGCATCAGAATATGTAGGTCGCCCGGAGAAACTTTCGTGGTGGGATAAAGTGCAAAATTGGCTGGTGTTGGGTAAACTGTCCCAATATTTGACGTTAAACCAATTTGGTGATGTGATGCGCACCGAGTTTGAAAAGGGCTTTGGTGGTGCGTCGGCAGACAGCCCGTATTTGGACTGCTTGGCCGGAACGGAGGATGAAGGCCCTTCTTCCCTGACGATGACTATCAATAATTTTGATAAAGTGGGCGGCGTATGCCAAGCCTCGTTTGGTGACGGCGGTTATATGGGCCGTGTGGAGAAAGGCTACAATGGCACCTCTACGGTCAGCCGTTTTCAGCCGCAAAACTTTACCAATGTAAAAGTAGTAACCTTTGATTTTAAAACACTCCAACCGCGCGTGCAAACATTAGCGTCCGTACCGTATTTAAAAGATTTGAAAAAGCCGGATTTGGACCAAGTCCGTGCCGGAACAATGGTCGGGGACGGATTGGATCCCACGCGCGATTTGTTAGGGGTACAGCAAGCGGACCAGGCGCTCGTTAATATTCCGCATTTAAAAGCAACTATTTACCCCTTTGCACGGTTGGCGGCTTATGAGGGAACGGTTCCGCCTTATTTAACAGGCGGCGGGCTCGGCGGTTATTTGGCATTATTTACGCCAGATTTTTATCCGCTTAAAACTATTTACCGGCTGCGTTTTAACGGGTGGAAACCGTATTTGGAAAAAACTTATTACATCCGCAAGGAAGTTCCGGCCCTTTCCGGTGCTATCCACCGCGACCGCCTGACATTTAGTGAACAGATAATGGACCGAGTGGTAAAAACGCCTGAAAATCCCGAAAAATAAAGGTTTTTTTATCCAAAGCCCCGCTTTTAACCAGGCGGGGTTTTTTATATTCTTCCAAAAAAGCGTTTTTTGGGCGTAATTAAATGTTACAATGAGCGTAGGGGGAAAATTTATGAGTTTGATTTTAAGTAAATTGGCTGATACTATTGGCGATTCGCCGACCTTAAAAATAAATGCCGCGGCCCGCGCTTTAAAAGCGGCCGGACAGCCCGTTATTCACTTGGGCGGCGGGGAACCCACTTATCCGGCTCCGCAGGCGGCGGTGGATGCCATTATCCAAAAAGCGCAAAGCCGCAAAATAAAATATTCTCCTTCCTCCGGCACACCGGAGTTAAAAAAAGCCGTTTTGCATTATACGCTTAACCAATATGGCCGCCGCTACGAGCCGGCCAATGTGCTTGTATCCGCCGGGGCCAAACAAGCGCTTTTTAATTTCCTGCTTGCAACCGTAAACTCGGGAGATGAAGTCATTTTCCCTGCTCCGTTTTGGGTCAGTTACCCCGAAATGGTGCGTATGGCGGGAGGAACGCCTGTTATCGTGCACCCGACGGAAGGCTTAATGGTTAAGGCGGAGCAGATTTTAAAGGCCGTTACGCCCAAAACCAAGGCCATTTTAATTAACAGCCCGTGCAACCCTTCGGGCCAAATTTACAGCGCAGAATTTGTAAAAACCATTGTGGAATTTGCCGAGGCCAACCAAATCTTTTTGGTCATGGACGATATTTACCGCGAACTCGTTTTTGACGGACAAACCACGCCGAACCCTTGCCAATATGCGCAGGCGGCAGAAAATTTAATTATTATTAACGGTGTATCAAAACTCTACGGCTTGACTGGGCTTCGTATCGGTTGGGCGGTAAGTGCCAATAAACCACTGATTGCCGCTATGGGCCGTATGCAGGCGCAAAGCACATCCTGCAACAGCGATTTGAGCGAAACCGCTGCGGCCGCCGCCCTGTTGGGCGACCAAAATGTAGTGGCAGACCTGCGGCGCGTATTACAGGAAAACCGCGATGCGCTGCTTGCCGAGGTTGCCAAGATTCCCAACGTGCGCGTGCAAAAGCCGCAGGGAACCTTCTATTCGTTCATAGATTTTAGCCACTATAACGCCGATTCCAATGCACTGGCGCAGTACCTGTTGGAAAAGGCATTAGTGGCCGTAGTGCCCGGAAAAGCGTTTGGAGCGGAAGGGTACCTGCGCGTCAGTTTCTGTGCGGACAAGGCCTCTATTATAGAGGGCGTGCGCCGCATACGCTGGGCGTTGGATAAAACCGCCCCGAACGAAATAAAAATCGGGGATAAATTAGTTACGAGGGATTAAAATGAAAACATTAAATGCTAAACCGGATTTCTTTAAACCGGATTATGGTTTGGAACACGCCGGTATTTCTACCAATAAAACCGTGTACTGGAACTATTCCACTCCGTCTTTGTACCAGGAAGCCTTGGACCGCAAAGAAGCCAATGTGGTGTACGGCGGCCCGCTGTGCGTAAGCACCGGCAAACATACCGGCCGCAGCCCGAACGACCGCTTTTTTGTGGAAACCAAAGACATTGAAGGTAAACTTTTTTATAACAAAAGCAACAAAGGTATTAAACCCGAATACTTTGATAAAATCTTCGCCAAAGTGAAAGAATATGTAAAAGACAAAGACCTCTTTGCCCGCGATGCGTATGTCGGTTCCAGCGAAGCCTCCCGCCTTAAAGTGCGCGCCATTACGGAATGTGCCTGGACGAACCTGTTTGTTAAAAATATGTTCATTGAACCCAAACAGGAAGAATTAAAATCTTTTGTGCCGGAATTTACGCTTATTTGCCTCCCCAAAATGAAAGTGGACCCCGCCACCGACGGCACCACCAGCGAAACCGCTATTTTGATTAACTTTGAAAAGAAGATTATCTTGGTTATCGGCACCGAATACGGCGGCGAAAATAAGAAGGCCTTGTTTACGGTAATGAACTTCCTCTTGCCGCAAAAAGGCATTATGACGATGCATTGCTCCGCCAACGTGGGCGACAAGCAGGACAGCGCGATTTTCTTCGGTTTGTCCGGCACGGGCAAAACCACCTTGTCTGCGGATATGACCCGCGGCCTCATCGGCGACGATGAACACGGTTGGGACGAAGACGGTGTATTCAACTTTGAAGGCGGCTGCTATGCCAAAGTGATTCGTTTGAGCCAAGAAGCCGAACCCCAAATTTATTCCACCACCCACCGCTTTGGTACGGTGCTGGAAAACGTGGTCTTTGACCCCGAAACCGGCAAACTCAACCTGGACGATGACACCCTGACCGAAAACACCCGCGCTTGCTACCCGCTTAATTTTATTGAAAACGCGGTAGAAAGCAAACGTGCTCCGCATCCGAAAAACATCATCTTCTTGACGTGTGATGCCTTTGGTGTAATGCCGCCTATTTCCAAATTGACGCCCGACCAAGCCTTGTACCACTTTATCAGCGGTTACACCGCCAAAGTGGCCGGTACGGAAAAAGGCGTAAAGGAACCGACCAGCACGTTCTCCACCTGCTTCGGCGGTCCGTTTATGGCTTTGCACCCGTCTGTGTATGCCGAACTGTTAAAGAAGAAAATTCAACAGCACCAAGTGGATTGCTGGCTCGTCAATACGGGCTGGATTGGCGGCCCTTATGGTGTCGGCCACCGTATCAGCATTAAATACACCCGCGCGCTGTTGAACGCCGCTTTGGACGGGAAATTGGCGAAAGTGGACTTTATCACCGACCCGGTTTTCGGCTTCCAAATCCCGACTTCTTGCGAAGGCGTGCCGTCCGAAATTTTAAACCCGATGAACTCTTGGGCCAACAAGGAAGAATATATGGTAAAATATGAGTCCTTGGCCAAGTCGTTTATTGAGAACTTTAAAAAGTACGAATCCGGCTGCTCTAAGGAAGTTTTGGCCGCCGCGCCGAAAGTAAAATAAGCGCGCAGTCATTTCATTTAACGGAGCCGTTTTGGCAAGTAACCCTTACCAAGCGGCTCCAAATATACTAAAATTTAATAAAGAGATTTATCTTTCACACAAATAGGAGAATTAGTAATATGGCAAAAGCAAATGCAAAATTTATGGCCCCGTTAACCCCCAGCGCCGAATTGGCCGCCGTAGTGGGTTCCGCGGCACTTCCCCGCACCGAAGTTGTTAAAAAAATGTGGGAATACATTAAAAAGAACGGCTTGCAGGATGCTAAAAACAAACGCATGATCAACTCTGATGCGAAATTGGCCCCGATTTTTGAAGGCAAAAAACAAATCAGTATGTTTGATATGAGCAAATATCTTTCCAAACACTTGGCCAAATAAGCCTGTTGAAAGACGATTTAAACCCCGGTGGCAGTATTTTCCTGCTTCCGGGGTTTTAATGTTATAAACTGCGTTTTGGGGCACCTTTAATGGAATTTATCCGGGATCTGTCGTTATAAAATGAAGTAACAATAAAAGCAACAACAGATTCCCGACTACAACACTCGGAAATGACGGCTAAAAGAAATAAAGGACAGGTTTGAATGACATTTGGCGCGGAGCGTTCCAGTATTCAGTATTTTCCCTCTTGTTTTTGATAGGAAATAAATTATAATATTAAATATATCTCTAATTTTAATGGGGGTTTTATGAAAAAAACCTTATTTTTATTTACCATTTTGTTGGCGCCGTTGTCTGTTTTTGCCGCCAATGCCAATAAAATGACAATGGTAACATATTTCCCGGTGAAATATGTGGCATATAGCCAGGTAGATGTAATGAAACAAATGGACGTCGGCTTAACCTCTGCCTGCCAAATGAACTTGGGTTGTTCAGCAGACGAGGGATTTAATACAGGGAAATCGTTGCGCGTAAATAACTTATTAAAGATTGCAGGGGGAAAACTGGAACTAAATGATGCGCCTGCAATAGAGGGCAGCACCGCGCACATTGGTAGCGGGAACGGAACGGCGGACTTTGATTTTAAAACCAGTTTGCGCGTAGGCAACTACAAGCAAGGTTACACGCTGCAAGCGGATAATATGTATTTGAACGAATTAAACTTGTTCGGCTATAAATTCCCTAAATGTGAGGGGGAAACAATGAGTTGGCAGAAATTAAAACTCAAAAACAAGGAAGAGGTTTACTTGGTCTGCGGCGAGGCGGAACAAGGCACTTGCGAGCCCCCGGCGGGTGAAGTCACCACGGAGCCGTGCGGTAAAGGATGGACTGGTATAAGAAGGAGAACTTGGAACTATGAGACGTGCCAATGGAATCCCTGGACTGAGTCCAATTGTGGCGATGACACAAATTTTTCGAGATGTTCCAAAGTCCGTTGTGGGGCGAATATGTACCAAACGTACGATGAGGTTTGTTGTTGTGAATATTACGGTGCGGGAAAGACTGCACCAATTGCATGTCAACGTAAAGATAATCCATATGCCCCTGGTGCGGAAAACAATAACAGCAGTCTTAGGAGGCAATAAGAATAACAACGGATTTACAGGCCCCATAGGTGGCAAGGTAGATCAGACTAAATAGTTAATTTCTTACGCCCCAGGCAATATAAAAACCCGGGGCTTTAAAACACCCCGGGGTTTTTTACAAAATCATCATACTGTCGCCAAACGAGTAGAAACGGTATTTCTTTTCTACGGCTTGCAAATATGCTTCGTAAATAAAGTCTTCTCCGGCGAAGGCGGACGTCATACACAGGGGCGTAGAATCCGGGAAGTGAAAATTCGTAATCAGGCAGTCAATGGCTTTAAACTTATAACCCGGATAAATAAACAAATCTGTCCATTTTTTGCCCGGGTGAGTGATATGGTTTTCGTCGGTAAAACTTTCCAAAGTGCGCGTACTGGTGGTGCCGCAGGAAAATACACGTTTGCCCGCTTGGCGCACCGCGTTTAATGTGTCGGCGGTTTCCTGGGTTACCTCGCCCAGTTCGGCCAGCATATGGTGCTGTTGGGGTTCCCCGCGCAAGGGTTTAAACGTGCCCCAACCGACGTGCAGCGTGATATAGCAAATGTGTACGCCTTTGTCCTTTAATTTTTGCAAAAGTTCCGGTGTAAAGTGAAAACCCGCCGTGGGCGCGGCGATAGAACCGTCATACTTAGCGTAAACGGTTTGATAGCGTTCTTTGTCGGTGCTTATACTGGGTGTAAGTCCGCTATGCTTGCGGGCCTTTTCTATATATTGCGGCAAAGGCATTAGGCCGTGTTCGTTGCAGAAAGGTAAAATATCTTCTTCGTTAAACTCCAAAAGGGCTTCGTTGTTGTCCGTTTTGCCCAACACCTTGGCGGTTAGGCCGGAACCGAAATCAAGCGTAATGCCTTCTTTGTAATCGCGCGTTAAAACGGCCCAAATGTTGGGCTTTTGCATAGGGCGCACGAGTAAAACTTCCACCTTGCCGCCTGTGGGTTTGTGTGCAAATAACTTGGCGGGGAAAACCTTGGTATTGTTGATAACCAAGGCATCTCCGGGGTTGAAATATTCGTGGATATCGTGAAAGATACGGTGTTCAATGGTGTGCGTATCGCGGTGGAGCACCATTTGGCGCGAGGAATCGCGCGGCGTGGCGGGTTGCTTGGCGATAAGCGGGTCTAAATCCAGTTTTTTAAAGCGTTCAAACATAAGAGTCCTCTTATTGGAGCGTTGTTATTTCGGCTCCGGGATAATAATTTTTTAAAATTTTGCGGTAGTTTTTGCCGTTTTTCGCCATACCGTTGGCGCCGTCTTGGCACATACCTATTCCGTGCCCGTAGCCTTTTCCTTCAAAGTGTACGTCTTTTTTGCGCACGTCTAACTTGGTTATTTTGCAACTGCGTATGCCTGTGGCTAGGCGGAAGCGTCCGCACGGTACGGTTTTAGTTCCTTTGGCGGTTTTTATGGTTAAATTCGTGGCGCGGCCGGTGTCGGTTTTGCGGACAATTTTGATGCTTTTTAAAGCGCCCGTCAGACCGACGCTTTTGGCATAATTTTCTACTTTACCGCGTGCAATATTCATTGTCCACTTATAACTTTTGGAGTGGCTGTCGTATTTACAAGAGGCTCCCGAGAGCGGTTTAATGGATGTTGCGCCGAAATTCCAACTGCGCACATCGTCCGTTGCGCCGCCGCAGTTGGCGTGGTAATAGGTAAAAAAGAGTTTATCCTCGTAGGTTAATACTTGCCCGCGGGTTTGGTCCACGGCTTTTTTGACGGAGTCGTACTGCTTGCCTCCGCCTTTATACATTTGGCTGCGGACGTCGGAATACACGTCAAAATTCTGGTTTTTCACGCCCTCCAATGTTTTTAATGTGTAGGTGCGCGCGGCCACCGCCTGAGCCTTTAATGCTTCCAGCGGCCACGAGTAACTCATTTCATAAGGTAATACACCATAAAGATATGTTTCCAGCGGAGCGTGTTCCACCAGGTGAAACGTATTTTGCGCTGGGATAATGTAAATTTTGCCCGAATAACTGTTGTTATTCCAACCCAGCAAAGTGCCGGAGGCTGGCTCTAAAATAATAGGTTGTGTGGCCTGCAAGGTTCCTATTTGAATTTTTCCGTTGCCCAAAGTTTTTACAGCCAAAGTGCCGGCGGTGGAGATTTTATATTTTTTATCTAAGTTTTGCGTATAAATATATACTTTCCCGGAGTGTTTTATATAGGCCGATTTGGCTTTTTCGGCTAAAAGAACGCGCACGGTGGTTTCGGTAAATTTCTTTTGGTTTTGCGGGTCTTGTGCCGGCGGTTCAGGCGCACGGACAGATAAAGCGGATAAGTCTATTGTCCCTTGCGCCGCGCGCTTGGACGGCGCCGCACACGCACTTAAAAGTGCGGCCGTTAAAAGAAATAAACAGAAGCGGGCGAGATGTTTCATACTAAAAAAGCAAATCCGCGTGCTGTTTGCGGCCCAAGTGTTCGTATGCCTTGCGCGTGGCAACACGTCCGCGCGGGGTGCGCGCAATAAAGCCCGCTTTGATGAGAAAAGGCTCTATTACGTCCGTTAAAGTATCTACGGCTTCGCTGACGGCAATAGCCAAATTGTCCACACCCACCGGGCCGCCCGAAAAGCGGTCTATAAGTGCTTCTAAAATGCGCTTATCCACGCTGTCCAATCCCTCGCTGTCAATGTCCAGGGAATCCATTGCCGTGGTGGCGATTTCGTGCGTGATAATACCGTTGCCTTTTACTTGCGCAAAGTCTCGCGCACGGCGCAATAACCGGTTTGCAATACGCGGTGTGCCCCGGGAGCGTTTGGCCAGTTCGGTGAGTCCCGCACGGTCGGCTTCAATGTTAAGCAGGCGCGCCGAGCGTTCCAAAATATCGGTAATTTCTGGAATTTCGTAAAAACCTAAATTAAAGACAATGCCGAAACGGTCGCGCAACGGACCTGTTAATAACCCGGAGCGTGTGGTGGCACCCACTAAGGTAAAATGCGGAACGGCTAATTTTAAGGTGGTGGAGCCAGCCCCCTTGCCTGTATTGATAAAGAAAGTAAAGTCTTCCATCGCCGGGTACAAGGCTTCTTCTACGGCGGGGTTTAGGCGGTGGATTTCGTCAATAAATAAAATATCCCCTTCGGCCAATTCTGTGGTAAGCATAGCGGCTAAGTCGCCCGGGCGTGCCAGTACAGGGCCGGAAGTAACCTTGATGTTTACACCCATTTCGCGCGCCAAAATGTTGGCAAGTGTGGTTTTACCCAAACCGGGCGGCGCGTAAAAAAGGCAATGGTCCAAGGCTTCCTTACGGGATTTGGCGGCCGCAATAAAGATGCGTAAGTTTTCTTTTAATTTTTCCTGCCCGACAAATTCGTCCAAGGTGGCCGGGCGCAAGGCGGCTTCCAGCCCGGCGGATTCGTCGGATAGTTGGTTTACATCTAAAATTTCATTTTGGTTGCTCATTTTTTCAGTACCCGCAGGGCCTCTTTGATAATGTCTTCAATCTTGCCGTTTAGGTTTACACCCTCGGTGTAAAGTTTTTCAATTGCCCGGCGCGATTCCGCCGCAGAATAGCCCAAGGCGGACAAGGCTTCCAATACACCGCTCATATAAGGGGCTTCGTCCATTACTTTTATTTTACTTTCGCCTTGTATGGTGATAGCGTCCATTTTATCCTTTAAAGAATTGATTAACTTTTCGGCGGTTTTAGCCGTAAACCCGAAAATACCCGTCAAAATTTTAGGGTCGCGTTTTAAAATAGCATTGTGAAAATCTGCCACCGAGCGAAGTGCTTTGTTTAAAAATTCAAGGGCCTTTTTGGGGCCGGTGTTGGGAATTGCCGTTTTGAAAAGATACCAAAGTTCTTTATCTTCTTTATGTAAAAAACCGTATAATACTGTGCCGTCATAGGGGGAAATAGATTCCGCCACATACAGGGCCGTTTCGGTTCCTTCCGTTAATTCCAACGCGGAACTGTGCGCAAGGTTGACCTCGTAGCCGATTCCGCCGCATAAAATAACGGCACCGTCTTCCTTTATTTCCAATACTTCGCCTTTTAAATACGCTATCATATCTTCATTTTACCATATTGGGCGGCAGTGCCGTTTGATTGGCAAAATGCAAAATTTGTGCGGCAAGGGTTTGAGGGCAGAAATCTTGTTTGGAGGTTAATTCCAGGCGCAGGGCGTTGGTGTAACGGTTGAACCAGGTGCGCTGGCGTTTGGCATATTGGCGGGTGAGCGTGGTTACTTGTTCCACGGCCTGTGCGCGGGAGAGTTTTCCTTGTAAAAAAGCAACCGCCTGCGGGTAGCCAAGGCTCTTTAAAGCGGGTGTATCGGGCGTGTAACCCCCGTTTAGCAAGGTTTCGGTTTCCTTTGCCATACCGTCAAAAATCTGTTCCGTGCGTGCCGAAATGCGAGCATTTAATGATTCTTTATCCCACGCTAAATACACCCAAGCGGAGTCTTGCGGACTGGGCAGTTTAAAGAAATTACCGCTTTTTAGCGCACTGGCGGGCTTGCCCGTCAGCCAGCACAGTTCCAGGGCGCGCATTGTGCGTTGGACGTTACCCGCCGGGATATTTTGCGCGGAGGCCGGGTCCAACTCCATAAGCGCTAGGTGTAAACCTTCCTTGCCCGATTTTGCCAACAGGGCGGAGAGTTTTTCGCGCGTTTGGGGGGTGGAAGCGGGCAGGTCGTCCATACCCACAAAATAGGCGTGCAGCCACATACCCGTACCGCCAGCAAAAATAAGTGGACGGTTTGGATTTTCAGCGGCGATTTGGCGCGCTTTTTTTACAAAGGTTCCTGCATTACAGGTTGCGGTAACGTCCAAAAAATCTACCAGATAATAGGGAATTCCGTCCACGGTATAGGTTCCGTTTTGGTAAGAGCCTTGCGGCTTTGCCGTGCCGATAGTCAGGCTTTTATAGACCTGGCGGGAATCAGCCGAAAGAATAATCCCGTTTGATTGGCGGGCTAGTTCCAGGGCTAATTCCGTTTTGCCGGAGGCGGTCGGGCCGCATAGGACGATAGGTTTCATAAACATATTGTATAAAATAAGTGATGTTTTTAAGTGTAAACAAGTGCGGAGAACAAGGCTGTTGGCGACGAATTAAAAACCCCCCGGTTAAAACAGGGGGGCTTTTCAAATGTTATTTGCGATAACGGAAACTATTTGTCTTCAAAAAGAGTTTCGTCTTTTTGAATTTTATTGCAGATTTTGTTGCATTTGCAGGTGCCTACGCAAACCTCGGGCAGTTTGAGCAAAATGCGCGTGTCGCAGTCGTTAAAATCGTCGGCCATTTCGCTGATGATTTTAGCATCTTTTTCGGCCATTTTTACAAATTCAATGCCGATAGTATATACATTTTCGCGCTGTTTCACCCACGCTAAGCGGGCCTGCACTTCCATTTTGCCCGTGCCGGGCAGTTGCAAACTAATGGAAAATTTGTCAGCCAGCGGTGCGCCTAAAAAACTAATCATACGCATACCGGAAGCGGACAAGTCCGCCAAAATAGCGACCAGGGAAGTTTCCTTTCCGTCGGCGGTTTTGTAATGCAGGTTGACCGGTTCAATCAAATTGCTGATGACCGGCATACGCGGATGTCTGCGTTTTTCAGGAAAATGTTGTTTCATAAAATTAGTCCCTCGCAAATAATAAGGTTCCGTCGGCTTTTTCAATAGAGGTTTTTATGACGGAGCCAACAGGGTAAGACTTACGGGTCTTTACCCAAAAATTGCCGGAAGCGCGTCCTTTGTTTTCACTTTCTAAAAGCACTTCCTGCACGGAGCCGACTTGCGCTTGATACGCTGCGTCGGATAAACCTCTTACTTTATTTAACAAAATATCAAGGCGTTCTTCCAGTATATTTTGCGGTAAGAGTTTCATTTTAGCCGCCGGAGTGCCTTGGCGGGGGGAATATTTAAAGCAGTAAGCCGCAAAAAATTCCGCCTCGTCCACCAGAGAGAGTGTCTCTTTGAAGTCGTCTTCTGTCTCGGTCGGGAACCCGACAATAATGTCCGTAGATATATTGAAACCGCAAGACTTTAAGGCGCGGACTTTTTCCAAAAATATTTCGCGTGTGTAGCCGCGTTTCATTTCCTGTAAAACCTTGGTGGAGCCGCTTTGCACAGGTAAATGGACGTGGCGGGCGATTTTAGGATTGTCTTTAATGGCGTCCAAAAATTCCGGGGTAAAATAAATGGGGTGCGGACTTGTAAAACGTACACGCTCTACTCCGGGTAAGCGGCTGACCTGATTCAGTAAATCGGCAAAAGAAGTGTTTTCAAACTGATAGGCATTGACCGTTTGCCCCAGGAGCATAATTTCTTTCGCTCCGGCTTGGGCTTTTTGTGCGGCATCGGCTAAAATATCCTCTGCGGGCAGGCATTTCACGGGGCCGCGAACGCTGGGTACAATGCAGTAGGAGCAAGCAAAATTGCACCCTCGCATAATGGTTACATAACCCGTTAAGCCGCTGGCTAACTGGTGGGTATCTTGTCCGGGGGCGTTGAAAAGACCGCTTGCATCTAAGGTATCGGCAAAATGTTCAATTTCTTTTGCGCCCGAAATAATATCTAAAAAGGGGTATTTTTTTTGAAGGGTTTTGCCCAAGCGTTGGGCGGCACAGCCCGCAAAAATAATCACGCGGCCCGGCTTTTCCTGCTTCCACGCGGCCAAACGGCCCAAGAACGAAACGGCGCGGTGTTCGGCGTGGTCGCGCACCGTACAAGTGTTAATCAGGGCAATATCGGCTTCGTCCAAGTTTTCGGTATATTGCGCCCCGCGCGATGCCAAATGCGCAAACATTTCGTCGGAGTCGGCCACGTTCATTTGGCAGCCGTAGGTTTGAATAAATACTTTGGTCATAGATAAAAAAGCAAGGCGGCCCTGAAAGGAACCGCCTTGCTGATAGGGTAATTAGAACAAGTCGCTGATTTTTTTGATGCTTTCCAACAGCGGCTGCGCCAAGTGAATTTTAATCACGCGGCGGCCTTTGGCCTGCAAGGCTTGGAAATCGCCCAATGCCTGCGCATTGCAAAGTTGTCCGAACGTGTAGTGATGTCCGGGAATTTTGATGTCGTTGGCCGGCTCGGCGGAGAAAATCAAAAATACACCGTTGTTTCCGTCGCCCTTGTGCAACTGGCCGGTGGAGTGCAGGTAGCGCGGCCCGTAACCAAACAAGACGGCGCGTTTGGTGCGCAGCATAATTTTGTCGCGCAGGGCGAGCAATGCTTTTTCGGTTTCTTCGCACGGATAAACATACGGGAGCAAGGCCACATAGTCGTTGCTTTCCAAAAGGGAATACAAATCTTGGGCCAAGGTTTCCATTTTTACTTCGCCGGCGATGTCGGCAGAGACCAAAATCGGGGCGGATACTTCGGCCGGAACATTGCCGTTTTCCAGTTCAGCCAAGAGGTTTTTCGTGCGGGTTTTGGCATCTTGCACATTGGGCTGGTCAAAGGGGTCAATGCCCAAAATGGCACCTGCGGCGGCAGTAGCAATTTCCCACAATAGGAACATAGCGCCTAATTGATAGACATCGTCCATTTTAATCGTAAATACGGGGTAACTGCGTTCAGCCAAATCGGCGGCAATAGCACTGACGCGTTTGTCGTCTTCGCTGTCCGTGGACAAATGGACAAAGAAGCGGTCCTCTCGGTAATCAAAGTTTGGCGTGAGCGTTTCACCCGCCACCGGGACTACGCCTTTGCCTTCTTTACCCGTGGATTCGGCTACTAATTGTTCGGCCCACAAGCCGAAAGTGGCTAAATCTTTGGGGGTTAAAAGGGTCATTTTGTCTTTGCTGTGGTTGACATTGCACGCACCCATATAAGCACCCAACTGCACGGCGGCATTGCCTTTTTCGGGGGCTTCGGGACCAAAGGTTTCGGCCTGTTCCTGGGCAATCGTCAGCAAGCGTTTTACGTCCACGCCCATAATGGCGGCAGGCACAATGCCAAAGAAGGACAGGGCGGAAAAGCGGCCGCCGATGTCAGAGGGGTTGATAAAGGTTTTGCGGAAGTTGTGTTTTTTGGCTAAGGCTTCCAATCCGGTGCCTGCGTCGGTAATAGCGGCAAAGTTCTTACCGGGTTCTTTTACGCCGGCTTTCTTTACTTCGTCGTAGAAATAAGCAAATTGGGAGGAGGGTTCCACCGTGCCGCCGGATTTGCTGGCAAAGATGAACAATGTTTCCGCCGGGTTGATGCGGGCGCGTGCGGCACCGATCCAATCGGGGTTGGTGGTGTCCAATACGATAAGTTCCGGCCAGCCGTTTTGCTTACCGAATACGGTGCGGAACACTTCGGGCGCGAGGGAGGAGCCGCCCATACCCATAATGACACAATGTTTGAAATTTTGTTTTACATCTTCGGCAAAGGCGGTTACGCTGTCAATGCGTTCCAACGTCCAGTTATAGACTTTTTGCCAACCCAAAAATTTGACGATAAAGTCCATACTTTCTTTATCTTGTTTCCAAAGAGTGGGGTCCTTGGCCCAGAATTTGGTATTAAACTCTAATCCTTCCAGTTTAATTTCCCCTTCGCGGATAATTCCTTCGGCCATCGGGTTTGCTTGTGTATTCATACGTTCCATCCTTATTTTTTATTTAAAATTTGCGTTTTCAATCGCTTTTACTTTATTAAGCCTTATTTCGTGGCGGGTCCCCGTCAGGAAAGAGGCGCTTAAAAATCGTTCGGTCAGTTCCTCGGCAACAGCCGGGCCGATAATGCGTGCACCCATACACAACACATTGAGTGCATCGTGCTCTACGGCTTGTTTTGCGCTATACGCATCGTGGCATACGCACGCGCGCACACCCTTGGTTTTGTTGGCCGTAATGCACACACCCACCCCGCTTCCGCAGAGCAAAATACCGCGGTCGGCTTGTTGGGAAGCCACCATTTTGGCTACTTTGTCGGCATAGTCGGGGTAATCGGCGCGTTCGCAACTAAACGTGCCGCAATCAATTACTTCGTGCCCCAAGCGGCGTACAACAGCCGCTACGGTTTCTTTCAGCGGAAAGCCCGCGTGATCGCATCCTATTGCTATTTTCATAAATCAGTATGCCTGGTCCACTAAATCGCACATACAATGGCCCATAAAAATATGGCAGGCCTGAATATGCGGAGTATCTTTTACATTTACGACGAGCGGTAAATCACACATATCTTTAATGGTGCCGCCGTCTTTACCCAAAAAGGCCGCCGTAAAGCAGCCCTTGCGCTTGGCAAGACCTAAGGCTAAATATACATTTTTGCTGTTGCCGGAAGTGGAAATGCCGATTACGACATCACCCGGCTGGGCAAAACCGTCAATTTGACGGGAAAAAACCACATCATAAGAATAATCGTTTCCAATGGCGGTAAGGGTGGAAGAGTTGGTGTTTAACGCAAGTGCCGGCAAGGACGGACGTTCCTTTTTAAAACGGCCTACAAATTCTGCCGCAATATGCTGCGCATCAGAGGCGCTTCCGCCGTTTCCCATTAAAATAACTTTATGTCCGTTTTTAAAGGCTTTAACCACTTCGGCCGCCAAGGTTTCCACCTTGTCTGCCAGGTGTTCTTTTACATACGTTACGGCTTGTATTAATTCATCGGCTTGTTGCTGTACAAACATACATAAACTCCTTTAAATTTGTTCTATGGCGTTTTTATTTACCCAACCCTTAATACCCTGAGACTTTACAATAACTTCGTACCAAGAGTCTTTTTCGTCCTGCACGGTCAGCAAGTGCCCTTGGGCTACGCTTGCGCTGGCGGGGAAATTCGTCCCCGGCCCGCTGCGTATTTCCGCCACCGGTGCAGCCACTACTGCCAAGGGTTCTGTTTCGGCCTTATGACGCAGATAAAACCACCCGGCGGTGAGGGCTAACAAAAGAGCCGCTGTTAAAGTTATTTTTCCGCCGCGGCGTTTTAAAAGCCACACACACGCAAACAGGCAGAACACCCACCACAAAACCATAGTCAGCCCTTTAAGTTCATCATAAGACAAACTGAAAAATGCTTTATGCAATACGGGCGGTACTCCGGCCGGAACCAAACTTTCGCCCCCGGCAGATAAGGCCAAGGATAAATTATTGCGGATATCTGCGTCGCGCGGGGCCAACTTAAAAGCGCGGTAATAATTCGCGGCGGCCAAACCCATACTGCCCATTTTAAAATAGCAATTACCTATATTGTAGTAAACATAAGGGTCGTTTGGGTGAGTTTTTAAATCATATTCGTACAATCCCAACGCGGCAGAGAACTTGCCTTGGCGGTAAAATTCTTCTGCATTTTGCAGGGGAGTTTGGGCAAACACGGAGGTAAACCCGAGTAAAGCAAAAACTAAAATAAACAAATGTTTCATTTGGTTTCCTCCTCTATTAATTTTAAAATATCTAACCCTTGCGCGGATAAGTTCTGCGGGTCCAACGCATCAGGCGAGCCGGGGGCAAAGCGGGCAGTTTCCAGCCGTTGCCAAAGTAAAGAAAACGCTTCTGCTGTGGCGGGTGTAACTCCTCTTTTTTGCAGGGCGGTTACAATCGCGCGCAGGGGCAGGCTTCCCGTACCGATACCCAATTTTTGCTGTAAATAGCCGGATAAGGCTTCGGCTACCTGCTCGTCTGAAAAGGCGCGTTTAAGTAAATTTTTGGCGTGAGTATAGGCGCGTTTGCGGGCCATAGACTTTTTGCCAAAGGAGGCAAAAAATACGCTAATTCCCAAAATGACGAGCGCGGCCCAGTTGGCTTTTTGCCACGCGCTTAACCGGGCCAAAACGGACGGTTCGGGCGCGTAAGCGTTTTTTAAGTAGGCAATGTCCTTGCCCAAGGTTTGAAAGCCGTTCCCCGTATGGGAGGTAGCCCCAAAATCAAAGCCGCTTTCCTTTTTAGTAGAGGGGGAAACGGACAACGTAATGGGCTCCGTTTGCAAGGTTTTGTATTGGCCGGAAACGGGATTAAAGTAAGACCACTTGATAGGCGCAACAGCATATATGCCCGAAGCGGACGGCACTAAAACGGTTTTAAATTCCTTATACCCGCGTACGGTGTCAGAAGATGAAGGTAAGGAGCCTGCCGCGGCGGCGGCAGGGTACATTTTAAACCCGGGCATTTTCGGCCAAGTTAGGTCGCCCGTACCCTTTAAGTTGCCCGGCCCTTTTACCATAACGGTAACTGTAACGGCCTCCCCTGCTTCCACTTGTGTTCTGTCGGCCGTTGCCGATAAGGTATAACCTTGGCCTACTGCGCCATAAAAAGAATTCGGTTTGCCGGCCGGAAGCGGGCGGATTTGGAGAGAGATTTCTTTGGATTCGGCCGTCTTTTCTGCTCCCAAGGCCGAGCCGCCAAACAAGCGGTCTAACGGCGAAAGCGAAGCGGAGCCGGTGCGGTATTGCACGCGGGCCTCACCAATCGTGGCCGCACCGGGGGCCGCACCCGTAACGGTGTAGCGTTGTTCGTTGTAGCGGTACAAGATTCCGTTGATACTTTGTGTTCCTTCGGCGGAGCCTGCGTCCTCCATAAACAGGTTATAAACGGCGGGCTTTTGGTACGGTGCATCGTAAAATTCGCGGGAATAGTAAAAGCGTACGGCCAGGGTAACGGCTTCGTTTACATAAGGTTTTTTATTGCTTACGGCAGAAACTAAAAAGTAATTTTCATTTCCGCGCGCGTAGGCTTGGTTCATTAAACTTTGCGTGAGCGCGGGGAGACTTTCGTCGGCTTTTTGCACTTGGCGCGAAATGGCCGTATTAATGGAAGAATCATAGGTCCCGTTGGTTACGGCACGGCCCGTACTGGTGGCGGGGCGGTTTTTTTGTACGCCTTGGGAATTGCGGTAAATACTGATAGAAATCGGGTCTGTTTTATATGTCTTTCCGTTATATTTAACAGTTACGGAGCCAATGTCGGCTTTGCCCACAAAACGCGGCAGCATTACATAGCGAAATACCGAGGTGCTTTTTCCGTTAATGGTTGTTTGGTCAATTTCGCGCGAATAAACATTAAACGCAGGCAAACTGGGCAGTTGCGGCATTGTCAGCGGACTGACGGCCCCCTGTACGGTTACGGTTAGGGTAATTTCGTCATCCAGCGTGAGAGAAGTTTTATCCACCGAAGATGACACGGCAATTTGCGCCCAGGAAAGTCCTGCCCATAATATCAAATAAAGAGAAAAAAGGAGTTTCTTTAACATATTACCAATCCTTCTCCACAGTGGGATCTTGCGCTTCTCCCGGCTGGGTAGGTTTTTTATATTCGTTTTCGCGCGCCATTTGCATTACGCGGTCCGCATCATCTTTATTCATAGCATCTTGGGGGGTGGACGGCTTTTCCTTTTGGCCTTGTTCCTGTGGGGCTTGGCCTTTATTGTTTTGGTCCTGCTGACTTTGGTTAGAGGAATTATTACTGTTGTTTTGGTTATTTTGATTGTTTTGGTTTTGTTCGCTTTGCTGTTGCTCTATAATCAGTTGCAAGTTGTGCACGGCCTCTTTATCCTTGGGATTGGCTATAATGGCTTGGCGGTAAGCGGAGACGGCTTTTTCTTTGTTTCCTGCACGGTAATAGGAGTTGCCTAAGTTAAAAAGTGCATCTTGGCGGAGAGAGCCGTTTTGTTCTGCCGTATTTTCAAAGGCTTTTTCAGCCGATTGGTAATCTTTTAAATAGTACGAGGCCGCTCCGGCACCGAAAGAGGCTTGCTCCTGGCTGGGTTCTTTGTGTAATGCGGCTTGATATTTGGATAAGGCCTGCCCGTATTTTTTATCTTGATATAACTTGCCTGCTTCGCGCAAATCCCCGCGTACGCCCGCAAAAGCGGACGAAGCCGAAAGAAGGAGTAAAAAGCAAGCAATTTTCTTCATAATTTTATTTTACCTTTTTTGGGCCGTATTTCGCTTATTGCCGCGCGGCCACAGTAAAAAAGCGGCTAAGCATAAAATGGCCAGCACCAACGGCAGCGCATATCGGTTTTTATATACCGCGCGCGAAGCCGCCCGGGCAGAGGTTTTATCCAACCCTTTCACCGAGGCTTCTACTTTTGCCGCCACTTGTGCAGGCGTGGTATAGGCAATATAGGCCCCGCCGGTGGCCTGCGCCAGCGCGAGCAGCGTTTTTTCGTCCAGTTTGGAAACAACCGTTTTTCCCGTTTTATCCTTTTTGTATTCTATAACTTTACCTGTCGTATCCAACTTGGCAGGGATTAAGGTGCCGTCTTTTGTTCCGATACCGATAGCAATTACGCGGATTCCGTTTTTGAGGGCCGTTTCCTGGGCGGCTTTCAGTTCGTTGGGAGAGTGGTCCTCTCCGTCAGTTAATAAAATGAGGGCTTTTTGTCCGGGATATTTGGCTAACATCCGGGCGGCCAAATGAACCGGAGCCGCCAGGGAAGTTCCCGGCACAGGCAACATATCGGGCTGTAAGGAATTAATAAAATAGGTCAGCGCATCCTCGTCCGTAGTAATAGGGCATTGTACATATGCTTGGGAGGTAAACGCCAAAATACCGATACGTTCATCCTTTAAATTATTTACAAGCATTTTGAGCATTGTTTTTGCATTATCCAAGCGGTCGGGCTTTAAATCTCTTGCGCGCATAGAAGTAGAAACGTCCACCGCGATAACCGTTTGGGCAAACGAGCCTTGAACCTCTATTATTTCCGTACCCCATTGGGGGCCTGCCAGCGCCGCGAACAAAAAGAATAAAAACAGCCCGAAACAGTCACCGCGTTTCCAGGTAACGGGGCGTAAATCAGCGGTTAATTTGGCATATGCCATCGGCCCGAATAAGGCAGAAATCAGGCGGTTTTTTAGTTTCTTGCCCGACCACGCTACCAGCCACGCCAATAAAGCCGCCGGAAGAAAGTAAACCAAAAACCAAGGATTTGCAAACAGTTCCATATTAGGGTACCTTTATTAAAAATAATTTTTCCAAGACAAATGCGGCTCCCGCCAAAATAAGCGCCGCCAACAAAAGCGGGTGGTAAAAATCGGTGCGGTTGACAGTGGAATTGGGGGCAAATTGCGTTTTTTCCAGTTCGTTAATCATATCGTAAATTTTAGCGAGTTCTGCTTCGTTTTTGGCGCGGAAAAATTTACCGCCCGTCGCATCTGCTATTTCCAACATCAGCCCTTCGTTGATTTCGTCCTGTGCGCTGGAATACAAACTTTGCTGGGGCGCGCTGGCGGTGCCGATTGTGTAAACGCGTATGCCGTATGAAGCGGCGGCTTTGGCGGCGAGCATAGGGTCAATGGTTCCGGCATTGGAATCGCCGTCTGTCAGTAAGATGATGATTTTGCTTTTGGCTTTGCTGTCTTTTAAATGGTTGGAAGCGACGGCCAATGCATCACCAATAGCCGTATAGTTGGGGTCCACCACCCCCAAATATAAGGTGCCTAAATATTCAAGCAGTGCTTCGTGGTCCAGCGTTAGCGGGGCTTGCAGCATTGCCTGTTTGGCAAAGGCAACAAGTCCAATGCGGTCCGATGGGCGTTTTTTTATAAATCGGGCGGCTGTTTCCTGCGCGGCTACAAAGCGGTTGGGGTAAAAATCCTGCTTTTGCATAGAGGCCGAAACGTCCATCAGCAAAATAATGTCCACCCCTTCGGTGGGCGGCACTACCGTACGGTCCACTTTTACGGGGCGTGCAAGAGCGGCAGTCATTAAAATAAGCGCGGCTGTATATAGCAGAATCGGCAGCCAGCGCGTAAACAGTACGCGCACGGAAGTTTGTTCCACCCTTAGATGAGCCAAAGGATAGGAAATTTGGCGGCTGAATATCCGTCTTAATACAGTATGTGTAATGAGTACGGCAAAGGGGATAAGGAGAAGCAAAAAGGCCCACGGGTGCATAAATTCCGCGCGCCCGCCGGATAACCGCTCAAAAAGCAGTCCGCACAGCGATACCGCACATAAAGCCGCGGCCGCCGCCGTGCAAATAACCTGTGCTTTGGGGGCGCGGCGGGTAACCAGCCCAGCGGATAAACTGGCCAGTAGCATTAAAATACTGATTAAAAAGAAATAAATCATTTTTTAATCTCCTGTGCGGGAGCGAGTTCTTTGGGGGAGGTTTCCACAATAATTTCGCGCAAGAGTTGGATATCGCTGTTGCGGGTTTCCAAACTGGGTACAGCCTTGGCGAATTTAACGAGATCTCCCGAACTTAAAAATTGGCGCAACTGCGCACGCAAGGGAGCCAATTTGGGCATTGTTTTAATGCGGGCTAAAATTTCGGCGGAAGTATCGGCTGACGCATCTATTTTTAATTGGCGCCATAAGTATTCGCGCAAAATGTCGGTAAGGGTATTGTAAAACACTTTGTATTGGGCATTTTCCCAAAGGCCACTGTCTAATAAAGCATCAATTTGGGAGAGTGCAATCTCGTTGCCGGGGCGCGGGTCCTCAGGCGCGTGCGATACGGAAAATTGCTTTTCGTGCAATTTTTTATACCACGCATAAAGTACATAAATAAGCGCGCCTAACAAAAGGGCGGCTATCAGCCACGCCAGCCAACTGGCGGGGATGGAGGGATTGCGGATTTCCCGCAAGTTTTTATCGTTAAAGGTTTTTGCGGGAGTAATGTCTATATATGCTTCGGCTTTTGTTTGGGCGGTTGTTTTGCCGTTTTGCTCCAAGTTAAAAGTAACGGTAAAGGTAGATTTGCCCAAAGTAAAGGGAAAAGCCGTAAAATCATATATTAGCGTGCCGGGCGATTTCCGTTGTGCTGCCATTTGGGTAATTTCAAAATCTTTGGAAAGAGAATCCTCGGCGACGGTTACTTCATAGCCCGGCGTGTGGCTTAAACTAAATTGCAGGGCAAAGGGTTTGGCAAAAGGAACCTTATCTGCGGCTTTTTGCTCAATTAATTGCAACTCCTGTGCCCCGCAAAGGGTAAAGGCAAACAAAAGGGAAAATAAAGTTAAAAGTTTTTTCATATTATTTTCTTATTTTTTTGGCGCGCTGTTTAAAAAACGCAATCACCGGGTCCGCCGGCGCTTGGTCGGTGCGGACGTAAATAGGCTCAATCTTATACGGATTAAAGAGGGCGCGCAGATTAATGTTTTGGTGTTCCGCGTGCTCGGCAAGGGCAACATTCAGTTCGCCGGAGGACAGACACAAAAAATCTTCTTCCCCGGTTTCCGGGTCGGTTACGTCTATGCAGGCGGACACGGGGGGGATAAATTTTTCCAGTTTGTCTTGGATGACCACGGGAATTAAGTCAAACTTTTTGGCTGCCAGTTTAAAGGGTTTTGAAAACGAGGAAACAGAAGCCAAAAAATCGGAAATTAAAATTAAAATGCCTTGGCGTTTAATAACCTTAGATAATGTTTCCAGGCACAGGCCGATATCCGTACCGCGCCCGGCAGGTTCAAAGGCCACCAGTTCGCGGATGAGGCGCAAAACATGTTTTTTACCTTTTTTCGGGGGGACAAATAGTTCTATTTTGTCCGAAAAAAGCATCAAGCCTACTTTGTCGCTGTTTTTTATTGCGGAAAAGGCAAACAGAGCGGAAAGTTCTGCTGCTAATTCTTGCTTTAATTTATCCGCAGAGCCGAACCGTTGGGAAGCGGATACGTCGCACGCAATCATCAGCGTCAGTTCGCGTTCCTCATTATATTTTTTGATATAGGGGATACCGGTGCGGGCGGTTACGTTCCAGTCGATAGAGCGGATATCGTCGCCCGGGGTATATTCGCGTACTTCGGCAAATTCAATTCCTTGCCCTTTGAACGCGCTCAAATACTCCCCGGCGAACGTTTCCGATACGAGTTTGTTCGTCTGGATTTCAATTTGGCGTACTTTTTTTAAAATTTCCGCAGTATCCATTTTGTACCCCCGGGATAATTCTACGGTACGTCCACCGCATCAAAAATTTGTTTGACGATTTGGTCGGAGGTGATATTTTCGGCTTCCGCTTCGTATGATAGCAGCACTCTGTGGCGCAAAACATCCATACCGATGGCTTTAATATCTTCGGGCGTAACAAAGCCGCGCCCGTTTAAGAACGCATAGGCTTTGGCCGCTTGCGTGAGGAAGATAGTTGCGCGGGGGCTGGCGCCATAGGCAATAAAAGAGGCTAGTTTTTCTAACTTGGCCGATTTGGGGTCGCGCGTGGCAAAGACTAAATCTACAATGTAGTTTTTGATTTTTTCATCTACATAAATGGAATCGGTTACTTGACGCGCCTTTAAAATCATCTCCGGTGTAACATTGGTGTTTACGGAAATGGTTTGATGCGAGGACATACGTTCCAAAATCAGTTTTTCCTCTTCTTTGGTGGGATAGGTTACCATTACTTTAAGCATAAAGCGGTCCACCTGTGCTTCCGGGAGCGGATAAGTACCCTCTTGCTCTACGGGGTTTTGTGTGGCCAGTACCATAAACGGAGCAGGCAATTTATAGGTTTGCTCGCCAATGGTTACCTGGCGTTCTTGCATTGCTTCCAATAGCGCGCTTTGAACCTTAGCCGGAGAGCGGTTGATTTCATCGGCCAGCACAAAGTTGGAAAACACCGGCCCGCGTTTGGGATAAAATAAGCCGTCTTTGGGGTTAAAAATAAGTGTACCCGTGATATCGGCAGGCAGTAAATCCGGGGTAAATTGGATGCGCTGGAACTGGGCGTGAATGGCTTGCGCCAAAGTTTTGACGGCTAATGTTTTAGCCAGGCCCGGCACCCCTTCAATCAAAATATGACCGTCGGCTAACAGGGCTACAAGCATTTTTTCTAAAAGGGCTTCCTGCCCTACAATTACCTTGCCGACTTCGCGCTTTAAATCTTGCAAAAAGATACTTTCCTGCTGGACTTGTTTATTAAGTGTGGTGATATCCATACGTCCCCCTTATGACGGACTAAACCGTCTGGTTTCTTCCTATATTATAAATAAATTGAGAGTATTGTAAAAGCCTAAAAGGGGTTATTTTTTCCGTTTTTACAGCGGGCAAGTTGTTTGGCTGTTTGGGTGTCTTTATACCACAAGTAAAAAAGATATATGCCCAAAAGCGGAAATGCGGAAACTGTACATAACAAAGGATATGCCCCAACGTGCAGGAAATGATAGAATACTGCGGCATAAAACGTAAAAAAGATACAAGCAATAAGCAACAGTTTTTTTCGTGTTTCTTTACGAAAGCGGCAGAAGATGCTGTATTTATGGTAATCGTCCAGTAAGGCTTTGATTTCTTTTGCGGCGTCTTTATTATCCGATAAGTTGGCGACGGGCATAACTTTGAAATCAAATTCTTTAAAGCACTTTCCCTTGTTCATCAGTTTGATAATGACGGGCAGCAGATTCCCTGCAACGTGCCGGCACGAAATAGTTTTGCCGTCCTTTATAAAAGAAAGTTGGCAAAGGACTATTTTCGGATATCTGTTATATTGGGTATAACACATATGGGCAAATATCGTTAGCAGAAATTTGGTATTTTGGTAAGGCAGTAAAACGGGATTTTTTCTGCGGTTATATTCCACTTTTACGCTTTCTGGTAAAAAAGTAAGAGCAACAACCCTTCTCTTTTTGGAAAAAGCAGAAAAGAACTTTACATATATAAGGTAGATAATAGCCCCGATTCCTAATGGGGGTAACAGCGGAGCGCTTTTTAATGCAAGCACACAAGACAAGTCGTTATTGGTGCACATTTCGGAAACATATCGGTTAAAATTTATCCAAGAAAAGGAGCCAAACATACTCTTTGTCATCAAATACGCATATCCGCCCAAAAATAAGGTGAGTATAATTACGGGGCGGATATCTTTGAGTGAAAAATAAATATTGGGGTCTTTTATTTTCAGTTTCATTTTTTGTGTTGTTTGAGTGCTTCTATTTGTTTTGCCAGTTTTTTTGCCTTCACCGCTTTGCAAATCATATATATTCCGACTAATGGGAGAATGAGCGTGAGCAGGGCAAATAGCGTGAGCGAGTTAAGCAGCACAATGGATTGGATAATAAACAGAGAGAAAAGTATTCCCAACCCTAAAAGCATATTGCAGGTTGCCTTATCATAAGGGCACAAAATGCCATAGTCTATGTAATCTTGAAAAATAGTGCGGATTTTATCGGCGGCAGTTTTATCCCAAGAGTTGCGTAAACTCCTTGGGTTGACGGCGAAATGAAAAGAGGCAAATCGGGCGCGGTAGTCCAAGAGTTGGGGGAAAAATGTAAACGGGCGTGCGGACAAATGGTCACAAACGAAGGTTTGGTTCCCTTGCGTAAAGGATATTACGCAAGGCCCCGCAACGGAGCGGTGTCCGTTTTTGGTGGAAACATCAAAGGCGGTAATGGTGAGGCTGAACCGCGTTTCCGGATAGGGCAGGAAAACGGGAAGAGTATTCTTATTATATCCCAGTTTTACGCCTTCGTCCAAAAATTCTATCGTGCGGATAGCGGATATTTGGCTGTGGCTCGGCAAAAAGCATTTTATCCAACGATAAAGGATATTGCCTATAAAAAATACCATCAGAATCGGAAGCAACTTAAAAAGTAAAAGTGTTATTAAATCCCCTTCGCTGATTTCTGTCACAAAAGCAGTGTAAGATTGCCAAGAAAATTGTCCGTCTAACAGAAAAAAGAAACAAAACCCAAAGGCCGTAAACATTACTATGGTGAAGATTTCCTGTAAAGAAACATAAGATTTTGGATTTCTAATTTTAATACGCATTATTATCTCCCACGAAAAAGTCCGGCTAACCGGGCCAACAAAAATCGTTTCCCGTCCAATAGTTTATCAACCGTATGGGTAGCCGTCAAATTCTTATATAATTCCGAGGTCATTTCTGCTCCTTACATAACTTTATATATTATGATAGAATTTGCGGTAAATTACAAGTTAAAAATAAAACACCCCCGCAGCGGTGCGAGGGTGCTTATCACAAAGGCGAAACTATTTAGATGTTTCGTCGTACATCCCAACCCCGGTTTTGCCGATAACCATTATCTTTTGGGCGCCGGGCATATGGCAGATTTCGGGCAAGTGTTCGCTGCCGATATCTAAATAGACCAATTTTTCGGTGTCGGATGCGTTGCGGATGACGTGTGCGCCTTCCGGTCCTGTGGGAAAGGTAATAGCGTCGCCCGCTTTTAAGGTTACTTCCCTGTCGTGCAATTTAACAGCGGCGGTGCCGGAAATCACATAAAAGACTTCTTCGTTCATTTCGTGCCAATGGTATCCATAGGCAAAGTGTCCGGGGGCCACTTCCACAAAGTTCGCGTGCAAGGTGGAAATGTCGCTATGCGGGATGATTTCCTTTACGGTAAATTCCGCACCGTTGGCCGCCATAAATTGACCTTTTTCGTGTTGGTAATTTTTAATTTCAACTTTTTTCATATCTTTCTCCTTTATATATAGGGGGATTTTTGCCCCGGATGACATCAAGTATTGTGCCTTTTATTAGTTTCTTTTGTAAAGTAGGCACTTTTTTGTATGCTAGTAGCCAAAAAGAAACTAATGGAGTATAATAAATATATGATTACGAAAAAGAATTTGCCCCCGTGTCCGGTGGCGGTACTGCTCAAATTGATAGGTAATAAATGGAAAATCCTTATTATAAGGGATTTGCTGACAGGGACCAAATGTTTTGGCGAATTAAAAAGGAGTGTGGGGTGTTCCCAAAAAGTTCTTACAAGCAACTTAAAAGAAATGGAAGAGAATAAATTATTGTTGCGCAAAGCCTTTGCCGAGATACCTCCCCGGGTGGAATATACTCTTACCAAAACAGGTTTATCCTTGGCTCCCGTACTGCAAGAAATGGCCGCGTGGGGGGATAAATACCGACGGAGTTTAAAGAAATAGTTGCAAAATATTTTTAATATGTTATATAATAAATATACGCAAACAAGATGAGTTTGCCAAGCAGTAAAAAAGATTTGACAAGTTCTTAAAAAATTGTTTTAATATATAAGTACTCAGTAAAGAGCGTTTTTAAGTTTGCAACTTAATTAAAAAAAAGATTTGACAAACATTTAAAAAAATGCTTAAATAAAAGAGTAGTAAGGGTTGAGCGTTTTAAACAGAAG
>OLGZ01000453.1_pt1 | contig 32962 bp, 33 predicted proteins | sample 1605981 | NCBI WGS metagenome assembly OLGZ01 (sample SAMN03283291) | human gut metagenome | biome: human-associated habitat; material: feces | host: Homo sapiens | place: Peru | collected 2012 | reverse complement strand
TAAAAGTAATTACAGCATTGTAGTTATGGAAAATAATAAAGCCATAATTTATGATATATCCGATTATAACAATAGTAATGATGAAATATCAATATGGTATGATTTTGAAAGTAGTTTAAAAAACAAAGAAGTTATAATACCTGCTAGTAAAGCTTTTATTTTTAGAGATGAAAATCATCATGAAGAAGCTCTTAAATTTGCTTATTATTATTGTGATGAAGTTATAATGTATAATGATTTGATGAATCATAGTCTTGAAGATATTAAAGATCAAAAGCTAAATTTAAGTAAGTAATTTAAAAGAAGTTAGAACGTGCTTGATTCTAACTTTTTATTATGTATGGATCGTTTATTGTCCCTATTCCACCTGATATTTCAATATCAGATTTAAGATTTATAACAGGTCTTACATAATTTTTATTGGTAACATCATTGCCACCATTAACATATCCTGGAATGTATTGAGTGTATACCTTTGCAGCTGTATTAGATTCGTTATAAGTTGAAGGGCTCATAGTCCAATATTTTAAATTTAAAAATGTATAAGCCAAAGTATTAATATTTTGACCCATACCTGAACCAATTAACTCATCATATGTAATCATCCCAATCGGGTATTGTAAAGCTTTATTGCCTATCGTATTTGAACTAGTGGTAAATAAGTCGTTTTCTTTATCAGGACAAGAAAACGTAATATTATAGTTTCTACCACGGGCCCCATATGAAGTATTTTTAATATAACCATCACCATTAGAAATACTTCTATCATTGCAAAAACCACTATCACTAATATATTTTTCAAGCTGTTTATCTACAATATTTTCTTTATACCAAGAGTCTAATTTTATTTTTATTGTTGACGATACCTCATTTTTAATATTATTTTCTCCAGAATCTTGAATTTTACCATACATATACCCAACGTACGCAGAACTATAATAAGAGTCATTATATTTAGAAGTTCCTATGGTTTTGGAGACAATTGACCCATCTTTTGAAGTTCCATTATATAACATTCTTATTGAGCCATCACCATTAATTCTAATTATTTGCCAATAAAATCCACCAAATAATACATTATTGTTTTTTACATTTCCACGATAGTAATAAGATTTACCATAATCATCATTTAAATAATATAAACCCCTGTCAGATTTGTCATTTTCGTTTTCAGATTGAATATACTGAACACTTTTTAATGAGTATTTTACTCTATATTCGTTTGAATTTTCTTTACCATAGTCCTCTTTTGAAGCTGATACCAATTTATAAATATTTGTGCAAGAAGTAGTACTCCAAGACTTTAAACTTCCATCAGATAAAATTGATACTCCTTCAGAACCGCAACTAAAATATGTGTTATTGCTCAAATTTAGCAAAGTTGGATCATAATAATCGTTGTTCAAAATTTTATAGTTTCCAGTAGTAGCATCAAATGAGTAATCAGTACCCAGTAAAATTAAAGAGTCATTTTCTTTTAAATTTTGACCACCATATTCTGCCTTACCAATAATACTTGGATGGGCTTTATTTATGCCGACAGTTTTTACACCATTTTCTTTAATATTCCAAGTTATTATTGGTGCTGTTTTACTTAAATCTGGTGTTCCTTTGGCTTCTATTTTCTTTATTGCATTGTCTACTTCAGTTACTCCATATTCATTAACTAAAATTGCGTCATGTAAAGTACTTACATAATCACTAGGCTTATAAGTACCAACTGATGCTGATACTACTACTTTACTATTAAACACTTTATTCATATTAGATAAATCAGCACTATCGCCATAATCCATCCAAAGTCTTAGGGCGTAATCTATACTATCACCACTACCTAATGACCCTGTTACTAGTGTTCTTGCTTCTACTGAATTATCTATTGAAGTTTGAGCTGTATTTAATGTAGCTAAATTAACTGGAGCTTTATTATTTACCATAACTTTAATGGCGTTGCTATCCATGGTTGTTCCTTCTAAAGCCTCTAAGTTAACATTATAACTAATAAATTGTTCACAAGTATTAGTTATGGTAAATTGATATGGCGTTAATTTCTTACCTTCACTATCTGGTATAGGATATTGTTCATCTAACTTTATATCATTCTTCTCATTAGTAATACTTAAATTTAAACACTTAGTTTTAACAATATTACTATTTTCTTGACTATAGGATTTAATATAATAAGCATAACTTATTCCCATAAAGATACAAATACTAAGTAATAGACCTAAACTAATTAGCCATTTTTTGTACTTCACGTTCATCACCTATTCTTTTTTGATTATAACACAAAATAGCATGAAATAATAACTAAAAATAGCATATCAATATGGGAGAATATCTTCAGGTGATATTATGATAAACTTTATAAAACTTAAGGATATAAGAAACGACTATGATATAAGTCAAAAAGAAATGGCTAATATATTAGGCGTTACAAGGTCAGCCTACTCTATTGATTATGTACTAGTTCTTACTAATGATAGAAGAAAAAATAATGTTACTCCTGTGCTTGATTTAAAACTATTAGGAAATAACATTAAGAATTAAGAATGGGTTATCGCAAGATAATCTGGCTAATATTTTAGGAGTAACTCAAGCTTGCATTGTGAGATATGAAAAAGGATTAGTCTGTATTTCTACATCTAATCTCTATGAATTATCTAAAGAATTTAAGGTATCTATTAGTTATCTTTGTGGGAAAGAAAACTAATTAGTAATAAAATGACATGTATCAAATTAAAGTTACATGTCATTTTTTATTCTAACTTAACTTAAGCTGGTATTATCGGGGATCCCTGATAATTTCAACTATCAGGGAATTAACGTTTAAATAAATAAGGATAATGTTGGTATTATTTTAATAACGACATAATAAATTCAGCTTAATATTATTTTAAATATTTGATATTCTTCACCATTAATTTCATAATTTTAACTATTGAAACACCCTAAATCTATAAAAAACTGCCACTTAATCAAATTTTATGATGCTTTATTAACTAGAATTGCTACATTGCTATTTTCATGCTAGTACCTTTACCAACATATAGCATTATGTTATGTTATCAGTGAAAAACAAAAGAGAAACCCCGTATTTATAAGGCTTCTCTTAAAAAATCCCTGATAATATTATTTCACTGATAACTGATATGGGGAATGTGATGAACCATCTCCTACACTTGATAATGAGATGCTAGACTTCAGATAAGCAACCGGGCGAACCCCATAAGCAGTGTAGACGTCGCCGTAGTCGTTGACATACCCCCTCTTGCCCACACCAAACGCATCGTTGGTGCAAGACGAGAGAGGCGCTAAAGTCCACAGATCGTAACTTGATTTATATAGGTAATCATTGCTATAACAGTCGCTGGCACTATCCCAGTTATAAAGTTCTTTTGATAAACATGTTGCTCTATCGGTTGTAGAGTTTCCTGATGTGGCATAGCCATAGTCACTTGGATACATCAAAGCTATTCTTCCTGTCCATGTTGTTGGTCTTTCACTATATACTGTGGTTCCTCTTTCATAGCCATACCAATGACTAGCTAGACCATTGCTTGAAGATGTATATCTTGCTGTTCCACCTAAATTCCATACGACACTTTCTACTGCATTTCTTGTTGAATCATTCTTAAATGCCCCTGTTGCATATGCTCCATTATAATAATCACCATTTAATGTTGTTTGTAAACTTGCTTTTGACCAATCATTTACATTGCTACTATCCCAAGCAATATTTCCTAAACTGTCGTCTCTAATAATTTTTACTAAGTCTGCTTGAAAACCATCTTCCTTAGTCATGTTCTTGAAAACACCAATGATACGCCATTTTTCACAGGTACTATCACTTTGATTTGAATAATCACTACAATTGAAATATACATAATTACTTGGGTCTGCACCAATATATCTTATATTATTATCTGCATCGTCAGTTGCAAAGCTAGTTGTATCAGTTGCTGCTAGGTTAGCTATAGTTGAAGCTGCACCACCAGTACTTGGAGTTTCCGTTTCTTTAGTTTCATTAATAGTTACTTTAGTACTAAATGATACATTTTGATTATCATTTTGATTCTCATCCTTATTTAAGAATGTAATAGTTAATGTATAAGTATGTGTCTTACCTGCATCAATAGCATAATTACTTACCATAGCGTCATTCTTGCTAGGTACTTGAGTTTGAGCAACACTCTTACCACCATCACTACTTGTTAGAGTATAAACTAAATCAGTTTTATCTACAAACTTATTAGATAACTCACTAAAATAAATAGTATAGTTAGTACTAACATTTCCTGTATTCTTTACAGTAAATGTTTTAGTAACTGAGTTACCTGGTACAGCATTAGCTAAATTTATCTCATCACCATCTTTGTACTCTAAAGCCATAACCCCATTAGTAATAACTACATTATTAGTATCCTTATTCCCAGTAACATTTGCTGTAAAATAAGCATAAGAACTTGCTATTGCAATACTTACTAACATCAAAACCCCAACAATTGATAAAATTAATATTTTTTTATCTTTCATAAACTTTCTTCCTCACTTCTCCATGCACGGCATTTACTATCGTACACTACTATAAAAATGATATCATAAAATTCCATATTTTTAAATAGTTAATTGGTAAAACATAGTTATTCTTTCAACATGATTTTGTAGAATAAAAATGAAGAATAGTAACTACTCTTCATTTCAGGCTGTTGACAAACAAATATGTCAATGGCCTTTATTTATTTTGATTTTTGTTGTATACTTAATTTGTAAGGCTGCTTTATGTTTCCTGATTTAAAGCTTACAAGCCTTACTTTTTTTATGGAAAAATGGTATAATTAATATAGGAAGCGTAAAGAAAGTAAGTGATATATATGGCAATGACTAAACAAAGTTTTAAAAATGATTGTATAATTTTAAATACATTAAATGATTTGGTACCTCAAGAACATTTAGTAAGAAAATTGGATAGCTGTTTAGATTTTACTTTTATCGAAGATTTAGTAAAAGATTTATACAGCCAAGTTGGAAGACCGAGTATTCCTCCTGTGGTACTTTTTAAATTGATTTTTATAAATATAATATTTGGTATAAATTCTATGAGAAGAACGTGCGAGGAATGCAAAGTTAATATTGCATATCGCTTGTTTTTAGGTTTATCAATGTATGACGAAATACCAAACTATTCAACTTGGAGTCAAAATTATATAAGACGCTACAAAGATAGTGATGTATTTGATAAGATATTTGAAGTAATGCTAAACCAAGCTATTGAAAATGGTTTCATTGATTGTGAAACTGTTTTTGGCGATGGTACTCACCAAAAAGCAAATGCTAATAAAAACAAACATAAGGACGTTGAAGTAGAAATAGCTAAGAAAATATATGAAGACAAACTATTAGAAGAAATAAATGAAGACAGAATAAATCATGGTAAAAAGCCAATTGAAAACGTAACTAAAAAAGAAGTTATGTTTAGCGAAGAAACTGGTGAATTAATAGAAAATGTAGAAACTAAACACATTAAAGAAAGCCTAACGGACCCAGACAGCGGCTGCTTTCATAAAGGAGAAAAAGAAAAATGCTTTGCTTATACTCACCAAGTATTTTGTGACAAGAATGGTTTTGTTTTAGCTAAAACTACAACTCCAGGTAATATTCATGATAGTGTCGCTTTCTTTGAAGCTTATACCTTACTTAATGAAAAGTTCAAAGACAAAATAAAAAACATTTGTCTAGATGCTGGATATGTTAATAATGCAATTTGCAGAGAAATTATCTTAAACAACCAAACACCTTTAATGCCCTACAAAAGACCAATGACTGGCAAAGGCTTATTCAAAAAATATGAATATGCTTATGATGAATACTATGATTGCTATGTTTGCCCAAACAACAAAGTATTATCATATTCCACAACTGACAGAAATGGTTACAAACAATATAAATCAAATTCAAGTGATTGTGAAACATGTCCTTTTAGAAATCAATGTACAAAAAGCAAAAACATGCAAAAGATAATAACCCGCCACATATGGGAAGAATACAAAGAGCAAGTCAATGAAAACAGATATACAAAGAACTGGAAGGAAAACTATCCAAAAAGAAAAGAAACAATCGAAAGAATATTTGGCGATTGCAAAGAACTACACAATTTAAGATTTACTCGCGTTCGTGGGCTGCTCAAGAACTCGCAAAATTCCACGATGATTTTTGCGTGCCACAATCTCAAGAAAATGGCCAATTGGAGCTGGAAGAGCGCACCGAAAACAGCCCAAAAATCCCTAAAATCGCACATTTTTCACATATTTATTAAAAAAAAGCAGTATATCCAATTTTGGATATACCACTTTGTCAACAATCTGAAATGAAGAATAGCAACTACTCTTCATTTGGTTTATTTTCTAATTTAACTAATACTTCACGAGGTTTAGAGCCATTGGCAGGACCAACAATACCACGCTCTTCAAGTAAATCAACTACCCTAGCCGCACGATTATAACCTAACCTAAAGCGACGTTGAAGAAGAGATGCAGAAACCTTACCTGTTTGAACAGCAAACTCAACGATTTGATCATATAATGGGTCTTCATAATCTTCAGGATCGCCCGATACTGGGTTATGATCATCATCTTTAGAAGGTGCCGTAATTGATTCATCATACTGGGCAACTTGTTCTTTACAAACATAATCAATTACTCTAGCGATTTCTTCATCAGATATAAAACATCCTTGAATACGAATTGGCGAATTCTCACCCATAGGTAGATATAACATATCACCTTTACCTAATAGTTTTTCGGCACCAGTACAATCTAGGATAGTACGAGAGTCGATTTGGCTTGATACGGCAAAGGAGATACGAGAAGGAATATTAGCTTTAACAACACCCGTAATAACATCGGTTGAAGGTCTTTGGGTTGCAACAATTAAGTGAATACCAGCGGCACGAGCCATTTGGGTAATACGCATAATTGAATCTTCAACCTCTTTAGCAGCGACTAACATAAGGTCAGCAAGTTCATCGATTATAACAACGATATAACCCATATGAGTCATATTAGCTTGGGGATTATTATTGTTACATTTATCAACATAGTCATTGTAGCCGGCAATATTTTTAACGCCTACTCTTTCAAATTCATTATATCTGCGTTCCATTTCACTTACGATACGTTGTAAGGCCAAGGAAGCTTTCTTAGGGTCAGTAACAACTGGGCATAGTAAGTGAGGGACCCCATTGTAATTAGATAACTCAACCTTTTTAGGGTCAACCATCATAAGTTTTACTTCATCAGGGCGATAACGCATTAAAATACTAGCAATAAAGGAATTGATACATACTGATTTACCGGAACCAGTAGAACCCGCTACTAGAAGATGGGGCATTTTAGAGATATCAGCTGTTTGAACACGTCCCATGATGTCTTTACCTAAAGATACTAAAATCTTAGCTTTTTGTTGGGACTCAGGGATATTTCCTAGGACTTCTCTAATTTTAACTGCTGATATAACTGGGTTTGGTATTTCGATACCGACAGTATTCTTACCCGGAATTGGGGCTTCTATCTTAATACTTTTAGCGGATAATGCTAAGGCAATTTCTTTATCTAAGCTAACTATCCTACTTAGTTTAGTACCAGCAGGAATATGTATTTCAAATTGAGTAACAGCAGGTCCAACATGGATTTCGACAACCTTACCATTAATACCAAACTCTTGTAAAACACGTTCTAAAATAACTTTGTTAGTTTTAATAAACTCGGTGGAGTTTTTCTTACCATCATTTTTAGGTAAATCAAGAAGATTGATACTAGGTAATTTATAGTTACTATTTTGTAGGCCGGTAATAATTGGTTCCTCTACTCTTTCTGGAGTAGGATGTTCCGGCATTACTTGGTTATTTGTAATAACGGGTTCTTTAGGCGTACTAGGAACATTCGCATGATTTTTTAGTTCTTCGACACTCGTAATAACGACCTTAGAGTTATCTTCTTCATTATGAATTGTGGCATTAGATATAGGAACTTCTTCCTCTTCCTCATCATCATCGTCATCTCTCTTATGAGAAGCAAAGTACTCTTTTATAGAGTCCCAAACCTCACTAAAATTAATATCAAATAATAGTACTAAGCCAAAGATACTTGATACACCAACAACAATCATAGTACCAATAAACCCAAAGAATTGAACTAATATACCACTAACTAAAGCCCCAATAAAACCACCACCAATGGCAATACTACCTTGACCACTTGATAAAATAGGACCAGTACCATTAATCGTTGAAATACGTTCCATATAATTATCTTTAGTTGCGTTAATTACACTAGTAAGATTAATATTTGTTTTAATAAAAGTATAATGTGCTAAGACTAAAATCATTGTAAATAAGATATATAAGCCTACTAACTTAGAACTAAAGAACTTAGGAAGTTTTCTTTTAATAAGCATAATAGTACCTAAATATATAAGTAATAATAAAATACCCCACCAAAATTCTCCAACTAAGAACATGGCAAATTTCTTAATAAAAGCTCCTACAATACCAAAACCAAAACCAATAATGCCAATTAGAACTAAAATAAGACCAGTTAATTCAACACTATATTGAAAACTACTAGTTTCATCTGTTTTTCTTTTTTTCTTTTTTGCCATATTTACCACCATATTAATTATATCCTACTTTCTAATATTATGCAAAAGATTTACTTATTTGTTGACAAAGTTAGATACTTATACTTAAGAAAAGAGTGCTTATACACCCTTTTAATAAAAAATAAAACTACTTAAAATAATGGCTAGTAAAATGTATAAAACAATTATAAATAAACCACTATTATTTTGAGGGGATACCTCACTATTATTACATTTCTTCATATTTTTAGATAAATGCCCCAACAATGATTATAAGTAAAATAAATAATACTAAGATGATAGCAGGACCCATGCAGCCACAAGCACCGTTATTCATAAATCATTCCTCCTTTATTTGTATTCATTATATTTTATGGCTCTAGAATTTTTTTGTGTATGTAATTTAAGCTAAAAATCTTTATAATCATGTTAAAATTGTGTAAAGTTCTCTATTTTTTTAAAAAATAAATGCTATAATAAGAAAGAAGGAGAGATAAAGATGAATAAATATTTAAAAAAGACTATAATCATAGGGGCTGTTAGTTTATTTTTGGTTACTGGTTGTGGTAATAAGGAAATTCCTAAACTTAGTAATGGAGATGAAGTTGTTGTTGAATTAAAGGATGATGCTAAGATAAGTGTTAATGATTTATATAATTCTTTAAAAAATCGTTATGGTTTAGAAGTAGTTGTTAATATGATTGATAAAATTATTTTAGAGAAAGAATATCCTGATGATTTGAATGCTGCTAAGGAATCGGCTGAGACTACGATGAAACAACTTGAGGAACAATATGGTGATAAGTTAGAAAGTGCTATTCAATATTATACTAGTTATAATACTAAGGAAGAGTATCAAGATGGTTTATATTTAAATTATTTACAAGAGAAAGCTGTTACTTCTTATGCTAAAGCACAAATAAAAGAAAGTGAGATTAAGAAGTATTATAAAGATTCTATTAAACCAGATATTAAGATTTCTCATATTTTATTTAGTGTTAATTATGATTCTAAAGCTTCAGATGATGATAAGAATAAAGCTAAGGAAGATGCTAAGAGTAAGGCTAATGAAGTTTTAGATAAGTTAAAAGGTGTTTCTAAAGATGAGTTACAAGCTAAGTTTAGTGAGTTAGCTAAGGAATATAGTGATGATGAGTCTACTGAGAATGATGGTGGTAATTTAGGTGTTATTAATACTGATACTTTAGGTTCTAATTATACTAAAGTAGTAGATGCTGCTTATAAGTTAAAAGATAATGAATATACTACTGAGGTTGTAGAATCAGAACTTGGTTATCATATTATTTTAAGAACAGAAACTAAAGAAAAAGCAAGTTTAAATGATGTTCGTGATACTGTTTTAGATACTTTAGCTGATACTTATATTTCTAGTCATAGTGAGGCTTCTATTAAAGCAATGCAAGAACTTAGAAAGAAATATGATTTAAATATTACGGATAGTGATTTAAAGACAAGTTATACTAACTACATTCAAAATTCTTTATTACAAGCACAAGAATCTAAATCAAGTAGTTCAAATAAAAAGGCCTAGTTAAGCCTTTTTTTCGTGGGATAAGTTTTCGATTGTTTGGTAGTCGTAGCCTTTACTTAGAAGTTTATTTTTTATTTTGTAGTCTAGTTCTCTACCCTGGTATTTCTTACTTAGACTAAGGTATGCTTTATCATAATCTTTAATAATATTAGATTTATCATCTTTAACTTCTAGGTTATCTAGACATGCGGTTATATCTTCTTTGAAATAACCTTTATTTAATAAATCGTTTAGTATCTTTAACTTGTAGTTTTTTGAAGAACCTTTATAGTCATGCTTATTTTTCTTAGTTATATATTTGTTAATGTTGTTAAGCCAAATATTATGGTCGACTAAGTTAAGATAATGAGAAATGGTATTACTATCAAATCCTATAAGTTCTAGTTCTTTAAGTATTTTGTTATAGCCTTTGTTGTTGAGATTAATTTGATCATTAATATAACTAGTGATGTATTTTTCGTCGTTTAGATAATTTTCTTCATATAATTTAGTTATTACTTTATCTATAATATTACTAGGATAGTCACTTAGGTAATTAGTTATTTCGAACTTAGTACGCATCTTAATACTTAAGTATTTTAAAGCTTTATAATAAGCTTCATAGTAAGTATTTTCTTCTAAGATTAGTTTTTTAGTATAATCATCTAATTCTTTAATAATTAATAAATCGTATTTTAAGATTAATTCGTCATAGATAGTTATTATCTCTTTATTTTCTAACGTAATCTCGTAAGTATTTTTATTTTTTTTCGTATATTTTATTATTTTCATAGGTAACCTCGGGTTAAATATATCATATTTTGGTTAGAAAAAACAGCCTTTATTAGCTGTCTTAATCTTGATATAATTGTTCTATTTTAAAGAAGTCTTCATTAACTTCGGCAGTAAAGTCATCTTTATCGAGCCTTTTTATTTTATTTTCTAAGTCACTAGGGTTTAACATGAATACCAAAGAACTATAAAGCAATAGTTCATCAATACAAGTAAGACCTAGAGACTTTAGGTACTGTATATTTTGGCTCACAGTATCCCAGTTTAACTCTAAGTTACTTAAAGTAGCAGGATCAGTACTTAGAAGTTCTTCATAAACATAGGAAGAAACTCCTAAGTTTTCTAATTTTTCTTTCATTTGCGACCTCCTATAAGTGGTTCATTTACTATTGATTCGACATACTCTTTCATATTGGCAAATTCTTGGGCGGTAATCTTAGAATGATAAGTAATACAAAATAATAATAGTTTATCAGTACTAGGGCTCATATTACTTAAAGAAGCATATAATCTTAGAACTTTAAATCTTGAGATAATAACACCACAGATATTATAAGCATTATTACTAACCTTGTTGTTTTGTTCTAAATATGTAATATATGGATTATTAATCTTAGTAAAATCATAAGTAACATTATTATCTTTAATTTTATCTTCGATATCTTTAGTAGTATCGACATCAAATACTTGAGGAATAATAGTGTTAGTACGTTCTAAGGCATTGGTACTATTAATACCTAGAGTATTATCTTCTAAGTTAGATATTATATTACTTAGGTTATTAGGGTTTCTCTTACTTTTATATTCTGTCTTATTATTAGGGTGTGATTCATTATATTTTTTAACAAAGTATAAGCGATATAACATTGGACTATCATAAGATATACAAAGTCTAGAAGTATTACTTAGTAAGTAGTCTAGCTCTCCTACTTCGATAAAGGCATCGATAGTAGATAGTATCTCAGTAGATTTTAAGCCACTTAGTTTAAAATTCTTAGCTAGTTTATCTTTTTTAATACCATATACTTCTAGAGATTGGACGTTGTTTTTCAAAGTACTATTGGAGTATGTGAAGACAGAAGGACAAGTACTATAAGAATCATGAATATTGTACCCTAGAGTTTCAATTAAGTTAATGTTTTGAACAAAGTCTTTAAAAGCACTTTGAATAGGAATACTATTTTTTTCTAAGTTAGATTTGATACTGTTACGTTTGCTAATAAAGATATTTGGGGTTACTTGCATTAGTTTAATGATAGAGATGCCATATTTATTAGAGAAGTCTTCTAAGTAGTTAATGATTTCGCCGTTGCAGCCACAAAGGATAGTTAGAGTTTTACTGTCCATAGTTGTTGGTAAAGATAAGTGTTTCTTTAGAAATTCAAAGTTGTTAATTAAATCTTCTTTAGAGATACTATGTTTAAATTCATTTATTACTTCGTTATTTAGATTTGTTATATCATAACCATATTGAGTAAATACTTTTAAAAGCTCGTCCTTAGTAATTAACTCAGTTTGAACTTTATTATAAGTACGATGAGTTCTTTCAGTCATTACTTGTTTTAGTTCATAGTTATAAGCCTCAATATTTTGTTCCATGATTAACTTATATATACGATTATTACGTTTAAAGACTTGTTCCTGGTCTTGATTATATTCTTCTTTATTTTCTAGAAAGTTAGAGATTAAAGTCATTAAGTCAGGGGTTATGTAATCAGTGGGAGTAAGATTTTGTAACTTTGTAATTATCTTAGTTAAAGTATCACAATCATCGACTATTTTAGTATATCTTTTATATTTATCTTGATATATATTTTGTTTTTCTATAAGTTTGTTTATTATAACTTTAGTTATATTAGCATCTCTAATTTGGTTTAAAAGACCACTTGGGTATGTTAAGACGGGATTATCTTGGAATGCTAGTAAGACTTTCTTGATACTAGAATATTCTTGGATTTCTTCAAAAGTTAGGTTTAACTCAGCAAGGCGACCATCAATTTCTAAAAGGCCATAGTTAGTAGATTTAACTATCTCGGTTAGTTCTTGATATCTAGAATAGTTAGCAAAATAATCATCGCTTTTTAAGAATTCTCTAATATTCTTAGTACTGACTTCAAGGTCTTTAAAGATTTCAATTAATTTATTTAAATTCATTATCTTGTCCCCCTTCTAGCTTGTTTATGGCCATTATTGATAAAGCATTCCATTCTATCATAGTAATCTTGATAGATTTTTTCTTGGGTAGCTTTTAAGTCTTGGATGTATTTTGAAATTTGTTTATCTTCTTCTTGTTTACTTAGTTTTAGAGATTTAATGGAAGCAATATCACTAGATATACTAATTAAGAGATTATTTAAAGGTAGTTGAATACGTGGTGTTTTTACATAATTATAAATATCATATTCACTTTGTTTAATACCCCAAGTTAAGATAGCATAGATTTGGTAGTTATTTGGTAACCCTAAATCTAGAGGACTAATTGGTTGATATAATAAACGATTATTAGTTGTTCTAATACGGCGCATTGGGGTAGCATGATGGCTTCCATCTAATACTGATTCGGATTTGTTATGAAAGAATGATCTATTCTCCCCACTATCGATTTTAAGACGATTGATTAAAGAATTAATACCTTCAATATCTCTTAATTTGATTTGGCTTTTTGTGACAGAATCGTTGTAAATATAATCTTCCATATAAGTATTTTTAGAATCATTATCATATAAATAAAGCATTATAACATTATCACTAGTTTTTCCTATCATGTTATCAGTTTTAGCTTCTAGTTCATCTTCAACTTTCATGGCCTCAACAGATTCTAATTCTTGGATTAAGGATTCTAAAAAACTATAAACGAATTCTTTTTCTTCTAAGGTTTCCGCACTTAAATAGTCTTCGTAGTATGACTTAACTTTACTTTCGATATCATATTTCTTACAGAAATCAACACTTAATCTAGGACTTGCAGAGCATAAGGCTTCAGCACTGCTTAAACTAGCAGTATCATCTTCAGCACTCAAATCATTTTGTTTTAAGAAACCTAGGACACTATCTAATAAGTTTTTCTCTTCAATGGTTAGGGTTTCACTTTCTATATCATAGTTTTTAATGATAGAAGCTATTTTCTCAAATATTTTTTGGTGGTCATGTTCTAACTTAGTAATTTTAACATTATTTTCTTCAATTTCACTATATAGTTCTTTAGCTATAGTATAGTTTTCTATAGTATTAGTTAGATAGTTAAACTTAGTTTCATTATCCATAGAAGCATTTTTTAGATATTCCATATCTTTTAGAATTAATAGTAAGTTTTCTTTAGGATCTTCTAAAGTATATTCATGTCTAGGGTTATCTTTGATCGTTTCAAAGTATTCATTGACTTTAGTTGGATAGCCATTCTTAATTAAATAGTTATTACTTTCTAAAATGCTATCAATATTTACTAGTAACGTTTCTAGTCTCTTAGGATCAAAGGTAATACCTTTAAGGTATTCTTTAGATCCAGTATCTTTAATAATATTTTTCTTAGAAGCAAGTTTCTTGGTTGGCTCTTGTTTTTTCATACTATTTATCTTTTGTTTAGAAACATTATAGTTACTAAACATAATTTGTTTTAGAAGTTCATTTTGTAGTTGGAAATCTTTGATACTATAGATTACTTTAGCTAAAAGATTTGATTTAGCTGTAGAATCAATTGGAGCACTTAGAACAGTTTCTGAGTTAAATAATCTTCTTAGGGATTTTACATCAATACTTTGATATCTAACTTTTTTAATAGTTAATTTAACACGATATATACGATTATTAATATCATTTTTAACACTTTCAATATAGTTGGGTGTTATTTCACTAGGAAAATAATTTATATGATATTTATCCGCTATTTTTCTAAGTATATTATAAGTTTCTTCATAATCATTTATATCTATTTCTTCTAGAGAATCATAAGCATCAGTTAGTTCATTTAAAAGATTATTATAAGTATTTAGGTTGGATTCAATACCCTGCTCTTTTTCTTCTAATTTTTTAATTAATATTTCAATCATTTCTTTATTATCCATATCTTTGTACCTCAATTATATTATACTATAATTTTCATTTTAAAAAAACTATGTATTCATGTTATTTCTATATATGCTAGTATAATTAAGCCTTTATTCAATTTTTTAAGTGTTCACCCATAACTAAACGGATATAATTTATATAACCATTTGGTATTAAATAAGAGTATAAAAAAATCTAACTGGGTAAAATAATTAATGAAGTGGAGTATCTGTTATGAACCTAGATAGACTAAAGGAAATTCGAGAAGATAGAGATTTATTGCAAAAAGATATTGCCAACGTACTAAATATTAGTCAAGTTCAGTATTCTAGATACGAAACCGGACTTAGATTAATGCCGGTTGACAAGCTTGTAAAGTTAGCACAATTTTATAATGTATCAATAGATTATTTATTATACCTTACGGATCAAAGGAGACCTTACCCTAAAAGTATAGTTAATAATAAAGATTCTTAATGTAATTTATTTATATCAAATAAGCTATAGAAATATAGTTTTTTTTTAAACTCTATCTAGCTAGATAAAGTTTAACAATCTTTTATTTAAGATAGTTTAAATATATTAGTCTCTTCTATTTTAAAACTAAGTGAACGGAACTGAACGGAAACAATTATCTATAATATATTACATTTGCAACCGAGCTCATTTATTACTCGCACCACTCGGAGGCGATTAACATTTACATATAATATATAGCGCTTATTACACTAATAGTCAATACATATATTAAAAAAGAAACCAACAAGGTTTCTAAAAATCATCTCTACTTCTTAAGAATGGAGGAATATCGATATCACCATCATCATCTTCATCATTCTTAGTATTATAACTACTCATACTCGGATAGTCATCATCAAAGGCTTGATTATTGTCATCAAATCCCGTAGCAATTACAGTAACAATAACTTCATCATTTAAGTTTTCATTAATAACAGCACCAAATATAGTATTGATATCAGTCTTAGCTGCTCCTCTTACGACTTCAGCAGCATCTTCAGCTTCAAATAAGGTTAATGAGTTACCACCAGTAATATTAATAATGGCATCAGTAGCACCATCAATTGTGGTTTCAAGTAGTGGACTTGCTACAGCTTGTTTAGCCGCTTCAATGGCTCTATTTTCACCAACACCAATACCAATACCAATAATAGCATTACCACGTTTAGCCATAATTGCTTTAACATCGGCAAAGTCTAAGTTAACAAGACCAGATACTGCAATTAGGTCTGATATTGATTGAACACCTCTTCGTAAGACATTATCTACTTCTTTGAAGGCTTCAATCATAGGAGTCGTTCTATCGATTATATCTCTTAATCTATCATTTGGAATAACGATAATGGTATCAACATGTTTTCTTAGTTCGTCAATACCAACTTCAGCTTGTTCCATTCTCTTCTTACCTTCAAATTTAAAAGGTTTAGTAACGATACCTACCGTTAGTGCCCCTAGTTCTTGAGCAATTTCAGCAACGATTGGAGCAGCACCAGTACCGGTTCCACCACCCATACCACAAGTAACAAAGACCATATCAGCACCTTGTAAGGCTTCTTCGATATCTTTCTTACTTTCTTGAGCCGCTTCTCTACCTATTTCAGGATTGGCACCAGCCCCTAAACCTTCAGTTAAAGTTTTACCTATTTGTAATTTAGTTTCTGCTTTACTAACATTTAATACTTGTAAATCTGTATTAGCAACAATAAATTCAACCCCAATAACTCCTGATTCAATCATTCTATTAACGGCATTGCATCCACCGCCACCAACACCAATTACTTTAATTTTTGCTATTTGATCTACTTTTGCTTCGTACATATTATCTCTCCTTATTTAATCAAAGAAATAGCCGAATACTTTTCCAATTACTCCATTACTTGATAGTTCTTCTCCATTGGATAATTTGCTAAATTCTTCTTGTTCTTTTATATTTAATAATGAATATTCTCTATTTTTTAACTTTTGATTATAATCATACCATTTTATTAGTCCCACTACACTAGAATATATATTATTTCTAACGCCTAGTTCATGAATATTACCAAGAGTAACATTTTTACCAAAAATACTTTCGGCTACTAAGTTAAAATCTTTAGTCTCTGTTACTCCACCTGTAAGTATTATATAACTAATTTCTTTTTTTGTTAAGATGTTTATTTGCTTTTTTGCTAAGTTAAGTATTTCTTTTAGTCGGGATTCAACTACTTCACTTACTTCGTATTGATTTATACTGATGTTTTTTTCCTCTTTATTTTTGATATTAATGGTTTCGGCAGATATTGCCATTCGTTTATGGGCTAAGGCAAATTCTTCTTTGATGTCTTTAGCTTTTTCTTTATCTATTTTATAGATGTAGGCAATATCATTAGTTACGTTAGACCCTCCTAGGTAGGTTGTGGAGGTATTAGTTAGAACACCTTTATTGATTATTGATACACAGGTAGTTTGTTCACCAATGTTTATGATGGCTCCAACTTGTTTATCAAATTCTTTATTTCTAAATTGAAAGTAGTCGCCTATAGATCCAAATGCTATATCAACAACATCAACATTAATTTTTTCTAGGCACTCTAGGTAATCATAGACTTCACTTTTTAAAGCACTTATTATGACTGTTTTTACTTCAAGGGTTTTACTGATTAAGTTTTTAGGCTCTAATACTTTGGTTCCGTCTTCTAGGGTATAGTTGATTGGCATTATTGTAACTAGTTCCATGTTATCTTGAACGACATGGTAAGCACTTTTTTTAACTACGGATACGATATCTTCGGCAGTTATGATGCCGTCTTCTGATTTTACATCGATTCTTCCTGTACCTAGAGTGAATTCAGCACTACTGGAAGGAACAATTACTAAAGTTTTAGTAACTTCAAAACCTAGTCTATCGTTAATATCTTTAAATAGTTCTTTTAATTTGTTTGCTAATTCTTCTTTATTAATTATTTTACCTTTTTTGATTGTGTTGTTAGGAATTGTACTTACACCTAAAATATTTAGCTTTTCTCCTACTGTTTCTGCTACTACTAACTTTAAGGCATTTGCGCCAATATCTAAACTAGCCATTATCTTACGCATAAGTATCCTCCCTACCTTATAGATAATTATACTAAATTTTTTTCTACTTTTCAATTGGAAAGTTGACTAATGTTTTACCAATATTTTACTTTTTCTTCACTCTAGGTAAGTTTTTAAGTTTCTTAAGGTTTAGGAGAAAAAATTCTACTTTTTTCAAGTAGAATTTTTAGGATTATTTTGCTAGTTGGTCTTTTATTTTTAATATTTCATCAACTGATAAGCCAGAAGCCTTAGAAATAGTATCAATATCCACATTTAGACCTAATAAATTTTCAACCATTTCTTGTTGTTTTTTCTGTTCGCCAGCAATTTGGCCTTCAATGCGTCCCTCAGCACGTCCCTCATTTTTTCCATCATTATACCCTTCGTTTTTAGCTATTTCACGGCCGATTTTTTCCCACTTGGCATCTTCAATATCTCTGTCAACATAAATTAAATTATTAATCTCACTTGAATAATCTTCCATAAAATTTACCACCTTACTAAGTATTGGACTATCACCTACTAATTGTTTAGATTCTTCGATACTAGAACTTGTTAACAATTTTAAAGCGTGATATAACCATTTCTTGTCTTCATTATAAGCAATTTCTTCAACATTTGCAAGAGATACATAAATTAATTTTGGCGTATATGGTAGGACTTCATTGGTCTCCTCTTCTCTCGTTGTAAACACGTTTACTAACTTATCTTTAAACAATTTTATCTTATTTTTAACAAATACTAATTGTACAAAGTTAAGCTTCTTATATTCTTCCCCATTAACCTGATCCCTTAAAATAATACGATAAGTATACTGATTATTTTTCAAAATATTTTCTGGTGTTAAGTTAGTATAAGCCTCAATGTTTATTAAAGTATCATCCGCTACATGTAGTAGTAAATCAACAATCATTTTCTTATTACTATGTTGTTCAATAGGAAGCTCGGTATCAACAAAATAAGCCTTTTCAATGTCATTTGGATCAATACCAAGTAAGTTAACAATAATTGTATTGATAAACTCCGGAAACGTTTTACAAACAGTTTTAAACGGTCCATCATATATCATAGGAATCTGAAAATCAGGGTTATTTTTCTTGATATCTACAAGACTAGTTGAAATATCATGAACTTTGTTTTTGTTTATTGTCTTTTGCATATTTTCTTCTCCCTTCCATGTTGCATTCTAATAAATTTTTTTCCATTTTCCCACCTCCTTCCTAAGAGGGCTTAAATATCCCCCTCTAATAATATTTATTACCGGTAAAGTGCCAATTTTCTTTTTTTTCGGGCAAACTTTTTCAAAAAAATGCCAAAAAATATCAAATTTTACATAAATTTGACATAAAATAAACAAAACACTCAATAAAAAAAGAAGAAATCATTTTCTTCACAAAATACCATTATCAATTTTTTTCTTTAGTATTTTACAACCACCTAAATAAATAACCATCAAAATACTAATAATAATTATCTTTTCAAACCCACCAGCTATTAAATAAAAATAACCAAATATAAATTCAAATAAAACTAAAAAGTTATTTCTACTTATCTCCAATAAACATAGTACAATACATATAGCAAAGCAATAAAACAAACTATTAAATAATAACGCAAAATTAATGCTAACTTTCAAATTAAATATCAAAGCAAACAAGCCCAAATTCAAGAAACATATAAAATTAATAATCAAAACATTTAATAAAATAACAACCATAGTCATAAAAAATATTTTAGTTTTTTTTGCTCTTGAAACTAATAAAGAAAAGCTATACTCCAAAATAAATTTTAAATTCAAGAAGGCAATATACATCAAAAAGCAAATAAAAGTTAATCTTGCAGTCAATAAAAATATATCTAAGTCTTTAAAATTCACCTTATCATAAAATAGCATAAATATATTATAATTAGGTTCTAAAATGTATTTGCCAAAAATAATTATTGAACATATTAAAATAAAATAAACAAAAAGTCTCAAGTATCTCTGATAAAAGCTTTTTTGCTGTAATATTAAAAATCTAAACATTATAACCTCTAATAAACTTTTCAAATAAATAATCTATAATTATATTACAAGAATATAAAATCATGATAATTCCTACTGAAAATAGCAACTCTAACGAAAATGAAGAATACTCCAAAGGAATTAAGTAGTACCCTATAAAAATATGAAAATCACCTAAAGTAACAACACCATAATTATATGGATATACAACCAGCACCACCGCCAAAACACATATCACTATATAAATAATATTATAATATTTTTTGGGCAATAAAAATATATAATTTATCATATTAGTAAATAAAAATATAATAATAAATGTCCTAACAAAATAAAATACTAAATAAACAAAATAGTTAATATTATACTTATATATTTCAAAAATATCTATTTTAGCACTAACTCTTAAAAATACACATATAGCAGTAAACCCCAATAATATTAAAAACGAATATAAATCTATAACCAAATTATAAGCACTCATTGTTTTTAAGTAATTACATAAATTCTTTTTTCTTATAATATAAGCTGAGTTTTTAAAAAAACATTTAGCTAAAAAAATAGCGTTGCAAATAAAAATCAAAAATACCACCGTAAGAAAATAAGGATTAACATAAGTATCATGCATAGCTTTAAAGAAAAAATCTTTTTTATTAATACAAGAAATTGAAAGAAAAGACAACATAATCATGCCAATTAAAGACATTTTAAAATATGATGTTTTTCTAAAAACGTTTAAAAGATTTTTAATCTTTTTCATTTAACATTCCATCTTCTATATAAAGCATAACATCACTTAAATCAACAACATCATCCATTATATGAGTAGTTATTATTATCAACTTATCTTCATTTTTTACTCTTTTTAAATATTCTTTTATCGCCACTACTGATTGTCTATCTATACCATTAAATGGTTCATCAAGTAAAATTACTTTTTGCTGCTCCATAATTGCCTGAGCAATACTTAATTTTTGTCTCATTCCAAGAGAATACTTACTATATTTTTTATTCATATCATCTTTTAAATTAACTATTTCTAAAGACTCAACAATATCCCTTTCCGTTGCTACATTTCTAATAGAAGCCAAAAGCTTTAGATTTTCTACCCCTGTTAAATCATTAATAAATGAAGGCTGTTCAATAACAATTCCTAAATTATCAGGAATTTCATTAATCATATTATAATTCTTATTATCAAATAATACATTACCTTTATCTTGAAGATATAATCCCGCAATAATTTTTAATAAAACACTTTTTCCCGAGCCATTTCTTCCTACAATAGAATAAATTTTTCCACTCTCAAAAGAATAAGATATTCCATTCAAAACATTCTCATTTTTAAATCTTTTTGAAACATTTTCTAACTTAATTTCCATGACTAATCTCACTTTCTTTTTCTACAAATTTAACAAAACTTTCTTTATCTTTATATACTAGTTTAAATATCAAAACTAAACTTATTAAAATAACTATTCTTATTCCAATATACAACAAATAATTCTCTGCTCTATAAAAATTAAATTGATTAATAAGATTAAAGCAATCTGTAACATCAACCTTAAAAACATTTAACAACAATATTATTCCAATACCACAATATGATATTACTTCAATTACCATAAATATTAGATATGATACAACGATTGAAGCATAATAATTATTAACTATTCTTGCCGAAATCAAGCTTATAAATGCATATATTAATGTCATAATAAAAATACTAAAAATTTGAAGAAAGAAAAATTTCCAACCCATATTTAAATATATCTCTGGAAAAGACGCAACTGAATTACTTATTGTTTCTGTAGCATCAAAATTACCTTTACACACAATCATGCAAAATATAAAGATAATAGTAAAAGCTATAGGTATAACTAATGCATACTTAAAGGCATTTTTTACTAAATTCTTTTTAAATTTCAAGTAAGACTCTCTTACTAACATTGTTTTTGCTTCACCACAATTAAATATTTTACTAATTTTATATAGTACCATAATTGAAACTAAAGCAACCAAAATTAAATTTAAGTACCCCAGTGGTGTAAATTCCAATATATAATGATAAACCGTCAATGTATCACCAGTCGAAGAATAATGACTTCCATTAGCAAAGAAATCTTGACACATATCACTTTCAACATTAGCTTCAACTTGACAATATAAAGTCAATGACTTATTTAAATTAACGTCATCTATATAATTATATTTGTAGTCAAAAAACAAATAACCAAGTCCTACAACAACAATCATTAAAAATATAATAATCGCTGGATAATTAATAATTTTCTTTTTCATAACTTTACTCCTTACTCTTCAAATTACCAAATACTCTATCCTCTTAAATTATAACATAGCCCTAAAAATTTACAACATAAAAAGAAGGAGCCATTCCTTCTTACAACTTACATATCACCAAAAACAAATTCCTTATTTACCATAAAATATTCAATACCTGAATATACCGACATACATGTTGCCAAAAGTACTAAACCTTGACCAACACCAATACCAAATAATTCAAAAGGTAAATTACTAAATAACACTAAAGTAAGTCCTACCATCATACAAGCAGTCTTAATCTTACCTGCTATCGATGCCGCAACTACCTTGCCCTTTGACCCACTAACCATTTTAATTGAATCTACAAATATATCTCTAGTAATAATAACTACCGGCACAATTACCGAAATATCTCTATTATAAGCAAGTAATATAAGTAACCCATTAACTAAAACTTTATCAGCAATCGCATCCATTACCTTTCCAAAATCAGTAACCATATTATATTTACGAGCTATCTTACCATCTAACATATCTGTTAAACTAGCTATTACAAATAAAACACCCGCAATAATATAATTTAACTTCAAAGTAATTCTTCCCGCAATTAAATAAACAGGCCAATTAAACCCCAAAATATGAGTATCCATTCCTATCAATATTAATATAATAAAAGATAGTATAATTCTTGATATTGTAATCTTATTAGGTAAATTCATAATACCCTCCTATTTCACAGAACTAGCAATCGTAGTTACTGTATTTCCTATCGTAATTTGTTTTACTGACCAAAATATAACCAACGCTACTAAAACAATAACTAATAAATATAATAAAAGATAATTCTTTGTTTTATATCTACTCTTATTATCAGTATAAGGACTCATAATCCTAATTTCACCGGTAGCTTCCATTTTATTTTTCTCTTTAATTTGATTTTCGATTTCTTTAACAGGTATCTTTGATGTTGCTTCAAACATATACTCATTAAATTCATCAACCATTTTATCAGGATTCATTCCTAAATACTTAGAATATTCCCTAATATAATCTTTTAACTCAAATATATCTTTAAAACACCCCATATTACCTTCTTCAATATTATTTAATACGGCAGGTCTTATTTTTAAATCAGCACTCGCTTCTTCTAAAGATACACCTGATGTTTCTCTTGCACTTTTAAGCAAACTGCCTATTTCGTTCAAGATATTTCACTTCCTTTTGTTTTTATGGACAAAAAAAGAATAAGATCTAAGTAAGCCATGTTCTGTCCTACCAACGTAGGGACAAATATTTATCTAGTTACCTAAGTAACTCCTTTACGCCGTTTTGATTCCTTTGTAAAGACTCTCCCACCAATTTTGGATTTCTTACTCGCGGGGTTTACCTCGTTCCACCTACTAAGTTTCCCTAGTATCTCGTCTCTTTGGCACTTTTATATCTAATCTAACCATTTAACAGGTTATTTCAAAGCCGTTAGCAAAAGCTACCTAGAGTTATTTATTCCTCTAGCACGAACACTATAGCCATTCCAGGACTATGTAAGCATGGACTTTCCTCAAGTATTTTAAAATACCAGCATTTGTCTTTTCTTAAATATTATTCACTTTTTCCATAAACTATTTTTTCTAATTGACTGATTCTTTTAAGAAGGTCGACATTATTAACACTTCGTCTTGAATCACTCTCAGCCACTGATTCAAGTTCCTTTAACTTACGTAACTCACTACGTAAACGATTATTTTCCTCAGTTAACGTATTTATCTCTCTATTTAGACTCTTAATCATCTTATTATACTCAGTATAATCTTTAATAATCATATCTAAAAACTTATCCACTTCTTGAGCCCTATAGCCCCTAGCGTCTACCTTAAATTCTTTTTCTAAGATATCTTGTGGTGTTAAAATAATTCTATCGTTAACCATAAAAAATTTTCCCTTCTTACAAAATTATTATAAACTATTTTTTAGGTCTTTGTCAACACACCCAATACTCACCTTTAAATCCATAACCTCCATAATTAATCTACTAATATAATAATCAACCCTCATAAATATATTATCCTTTCCTACATATATAATATTATATTAAATTAAATTTGTCATAAATTCGACAAAAAAAGTCAAAATTATGCGATGTAAACACGATAAAAAGTTCTATTCAAGAATAAGTTTTTATAGTATAATTATCTTGGTGGTTAGATGAAATACCCAGGACTTAATAAATCATACCAAAAAGAAAAAATATCTTATGCTAATCGTGGTATGGACTTAGAAAATTTACTTAATGAAACAAATAACTACTATATTGAAAAAGGTATAGCCTTAATATATAAAAAACCAACTCCAATTGGAATTAGTAAAGTAAGCTATGTTAACGGAAAACAAATTATTAAAGAAGGCTTTTTTCAAAGTCCTTCAACTCTAGATTATAACGGTGTTTATAAAGGATATTACATTGATTTTGATGCCAAAGAAACAACATCTAAAACATCATTTCCCCTAACTAATATCCATCCGCACCAACTTACCCATATTAGAAGAGTTATTAACCATCAAGGTATTACTTTTCTAATTATTAAAATGTGTGCAACTTACTTTTTATTTTCCGGTTGGGATTTAATTGATTTTGTCGATAATAACACAAGAAAATCTATACCTCTAGAATATATTAAAGAAAAAAGCTATGTAATTAAGGAAGGATTTATTCCACCCCTAGATTATATTAAAGCTCTAGATTTGTTAATAAAGGAGAAAACTAAAAATGACAAAGAAATCTACTAAAGAAAAAGTTCAAAAAAAGGTAAATAATAAAATTATCTCAATAAAGAAGAAATTAAATGCTCAAGATAATGTTGATAAAAAAATTAGAAAACAAAAACGGCATATCTTTCTAATTATTATGCTTATCATTCTTATTGCAATATTTTTAATAGGACTTGCTTTCATTATATATATAATAGTGTCTGCACCCGATTTTAATACTGAAGAATTATACAGCCAAAGCTCAACAACCTTGCTCGATAAAAACGGTAATGAATATGCCCGCCTAGGAGCCCAAAACCGTGAATTAGTTAAATACGATGACTTACCTCAAGTTTTAGTTGACGCCATCGTAGCTACTGAAGATTCGAGATTCTTTCAACATGATGGCTTTGATATTGCTCGTTTCCTAAAAGCCTCTTTATCTCAACTATCAGGTAATGATGGTGGTGGCGCATCAACCCTAACTATGCAAGTAGCTAAAAATACTTATACCGATGCTAAACTAACCTCAGGCCTTAAAGGTATCATTCGTAAATTCACTGATATTTATATGTCAATATTTAAAATTGAAAAAAACTATACTAAAGAAGAAATCATTGAATTCTACGTTAACTCAAACTACATGGGTGCTAGTAGCTGGGGCGTTGAACAAGCTTGTCAAACATATTTCGGTAAAAGCGTTCGTGATATCAGCTTACCAGAAGCAGCCTTAATTGCCGGTATATTTAATGCCCCAACAAGCCTTAATCCTTTTGCTAGTGTCGATAATGCCACTGATAGACGAGATACCGTTCTTTACTTAATGTATCGTCATGGTTATATCACCGAAGAACAATATAACGATGCCAAAGATATTTCTGTTGACTCGCTAATTATTGAACAAACATCAAAAGGCTTAAATAAATATCAATCTTTCATTGATACCGTAATCGATGAAGTTCAAAAAAATACTGAACTAAACCCCGTTAAAGTATCAATGACTATTAAAACTACCATGGATCCAACTGTTCAAGACGCTCTAATCGAAATGAACAATGGCGCATACTATAAATGGAAAAATGACTATGAACAAGCTGCTGTTGCTGTTACTGATATGCATGATGGCTCAATCACTGCGATAAGTGGACGTCGTAACCAAAGTGGCGAAAGACAAAAGAATCTTGCTACAACCTACCATACCCACCCTGGTTCAACTGCTAAACCAATATTCGACTACGGTCCTCTAATTGAATATAACAATGCATCCCCTGGAACTTACTTCTTCGACGAAGATATGACTTACTCTAATGGTCAAAGTATTAAAAATGCCGACGGCAAACACTGGGGTATGATGACCATGCGCAAAGCACTATCTGAATCCCGTAACATCCCAGCCTTACAAGCCTTCCAACAAGTTGATAAAACTAAGATTGCCGAGTTTGTTCATTCCCTAGGAATTAACTATGGTGATACCCTATATGAATCATACTCTATTGGTTCCTTCGATGGTGTTACTGCTCTAGAACTATCTGCTGCCTATGCTGCCTTTGGTCGTGGTGGCTACTATATTAAACCTTATTCTTATACTGAAATAACTTTAAACAACTCAAACGAAACAATCGAAAATAAACCTAAAAAAGAAAAAGTTATGAGCGAAGCTACTGCCTACCTTATTACTTCAATTCTTGTAACTGCAGGAAATAATGGTGTTGGTGGAAACTTCAAAATAAGTGGTACTGAAATTGCTGCTAAAACTGGTACTTCAACTTGGGATAGCAATGCCCTAAAGGCTACTGGTATTAAAACTGAAGCCTCTCGTGATAACTGGAACTGTACTTATTCTCCTGATTACTCAATTAGTTTATGGTATGGCTATGAACAACTTATGAAAGATTACTATACTCAATCAATAAGTGCTGCTGGAGTTAGAAAGAAATTAATGGCCGGTATTGCCAAAAAAATCTATAAAACAAATTCTAAATTCGAAGTACCTTCTAGTGTAACTAAAGTCGAAGTTGAAAAAGACACTGTTCCATTACAACTACCAAGTGAATATACCCCAGAAGATATGCGTACAACAGAATTATTTAAAACAGGAACTGAACCAACTGAAGTATCCAATAGATACCAAGGCTTAGATAACCCAACTAATGGCAAAGCTACAACTAGTGGTAATCAAATAACTCTAAGTTGGGATGGAATAACTACACCAAACGCCATAAATCCTGAATACTTACAAAACTATTTCAACGATAATTATGGTCAATTTGCTAATAATTACTATAACAAACGTATCAGTGCGAATAATACGTCTCTAGGTACTCTAACTTATGATATTTACTTAGAAACTGATGGTACTCAAAAATATATTACATCAACATCAAATACATCTTATACTTACCAAGGAAACCCCGGTACAAGTTATAAATTTGTTATTAAAAGTGCTTACACTATATTTAAATCTAACGCATCAAGTGGTTTAGTAATAAATGCTAACACTGGAGGTAATGCAACCGATAACATTAATCTTAAGCTAACTAAGAACGATGAATGTATCATTAAATCAAATAATACTGCTGAGTATTACAACGATTCCTTCCCTGTTAGTGCTACTGATATTAATGGTAATGATATAACTGATAAATTAACTAATAAAAAAACTATTATTACTAACTTAGATAATAATAGCGAGGTTAAATCAATTAATAAATCTGTTCAAGGAAAATATAAAATAACTTACAAAGCAACCTATAATGGTACTGAAGTATCTATAAGTCGTACAATTACTATTGCTGATGTTTGTGATTAGTCTTCTTAAGAAGACTAATTTTTTTATGCCAACTAAAAAACAAGATATTTCTACCTTGCTTATTTAATACGATATTCTTCAGTTTCAATATCTGCAATAGATTTAACATTAATAACTGGAGATTCTGTAACTACCTTAACTGGTTCACTATTAACATTATTACTATTAAATATAGTACTTTGACTTTCCACTTTAATTGGTTCACTAACCCTTGGCATTACGGGCTCACTACTTGGAGTAACACTACTAGGAGTTTTAAAAATAGACTCTACCGTTACTTCTTTTTGCTCTGGCATACTTGGTTTACTATCAAAGATTGAAGTCTCCTCATGTTTTTCTACAACTGGAGTAATCTTAATATCACTTAAATTAGGAATAGTAATTTCAGGTTCTTTGACTTCCTTAATAGTAGGTTCAACATCTGGCATATCAAAGTGAATATCTTCAAATACTGGTTCATTACCATTACTTTCTGGCATTTTAACCTCTTCAACAGTCTCTTTAACTTGGCCTTCTGGTGAACTAACCATTACGATATCATTATCCATAGCACTAGTATCTTTTAAATCAGTATTATCTAAAGAACTACTCTCTTTTTTCTCCTTATTTTGTCTTTTCTTAGTATCACTTACCGCTAATAACAACGTAATAATAAATAATACTAATAAAACCCCAATAGTAGAAAACAAAACAATAGGAAAATTTCCACTACTGTATATCTTAGTTATAATCTCTTTCATATATTTCCCTCTATTCTATATTAAAAGAATACCATAATCTTTCAACTTTTTCAATAAGTTTAATTAATTTTTATCCATTCCACCAAATATTTCCTGCAACACTTTTTTCTCCCCTAAATAATTAAAATAATGATATTTACCAATTCTTAATTTCTTAATATTTCTATCGTTCTCATAAATAATTTTATCATAATCTAAATCATATAAATATCTTTCTAAGAAAAACTTATTTTCTAAATACTTTCTTTTCTTAACAAAATAAATAAGTTTATACCCTAAAAAACTAATAATAAGCAAAATATTAATCTTACCCTTTATATTAACTACTAAAAAGAGTATAAAAGATATTATCGATACTAATATATATACCCCATTAGAATACACATATCCCATAAACTTATTAAGCAAAGTATGAAAAATTATTCCTCCATCTAAAGGTATCATAGGTATTAGATTAAATATAATTAAAGTCGTATTAACATTATAAAATATCTTATAAGTATAAGCATTAATAAACCCTAGTTTATAGAATATACCAAATACTAAATATAAAACCACTTGATTAAAAATACCACCTAAAGCAATAACTAACTCCCTATTCAAAGAATAATTTAACATCTTATTCGTCCTTGTTATACCACCAAAAGGATATATCTTAACCTCTAAAATTGGTACTTTAAAAACCCTAAGCCAAAAAACATGACCCAGCTCATGAAAAATAACTATCCCTATCGTTAAAAGTATTCTTTTAAAATTACCCGCTAAAAAAGATAATAATATAACAAAATAAGTGCTAAAATCAATTTTGATAGTCTTCATACTTTATATACTCATTACCACGTTCTAAAGTCAAGTAAAGCTTATCACTTAAAGTCGTACTTAAAAACTCACCCTTATTAACATAGTCCATTAAAGTAAGTTTACTTATATCAATATTTGAATACCAAATATCTACACCATCAACCCCCTGTACAATACAAGTATTTTTTAAAGAATCTTTATCCCCTAAATAAACGATTATCCCACTTTCAATAACCGGTACTAAATAATTATTACTAACACTTAAAATACTTCCATTTAAATAATCTTCAATATGACTATAACTTAAAGCCTCATTAAATACACTACTTGTATCTGGTACTTGATAATCTTTAACTAAAGAACCAAAGTACTTATTATATAGACTATTAAACTTCGTAAAACTCCAGGAGTTAGTATAGATATTTTTTTGGTAAAACTCTTTAACATTATTATTCTTATTAATAAGAATAATACTAACTAATAAGAAAATAATACTTAAAAGTAACTTACTAACTATTCTTCTACTTAAAAGCTTAACCTTACTAATCTCTTTATCTTTACTATTATCTAAATACTCTTTAATTAAATAATCATCCAAATCTAATCACCCAGTAAATTATATGGTGCCAAATAATGAAATAATACCATAACCATAAATACTAATACTTGATTTAAAGTAATACTAAAATTAAAGAATATTATAAAGTTAATAATTAACTTCAAGAGGTCATTCTTAAAATACTTCTTTAAAACATATTTATTCAATACCCAAAGTAAACTTAACAAAACTAAGTAATAAAAAATTCTCCTCGTAAAAATAATAATAAACAACCCCATTACCAAATATTCACTAAGTCTCTTCTTACCTAAAAAGTTAAATAAAACAAAACAAGTATTAAACGGCGAAAAACTATAAAATAAAATATCAATTAATAAATATATCATAAGCTATAGTCCTTTAATATTGCCACATAGTTAGAAGTATTCTCTACATACTCTACTTTAATCTTATCTTTATCAATACTTTTAATCTCTCCCACTAAGATATTTCTAGGCATGTTAGTTAGGCCACTTGTATAAACCTTATCGCCCACTTTAAAATCACCTTCAATACTTAACAAGCCACTCTCTAAAATGCCAATCGTATTATTAACTTTCACTGATAATTTCAAACTTTGAGACGCCTTCAACGTCTTATTCTTATCCGTAACCCCAATTAGACCAAACTGATTTATAACCGGAGCATTATCTTTAAAAGAATAAGCACTATCTAAAAAATAATACTGACTATTATATAAACTTCTAATCGTTATTTTAGCTAAAATATAGTCATAATCTTCATACGTTATTTGACTTAATTCTTCTAACTTTTGTTTTAAATCATTATTACTAAGCTCTAAAACATTGTTTTCTACACTTACTTTATCACTAAATCTTAAATACCCAATAACTGGCTCTACAACTAAAAATAATAATATCATTACTCCATAATATAGCCCACACTTAAATTTCTTCATCCTTATACTCCTTATGATTAGTTATACTATAATAAGCTCCTTTACCTATTATAATATGGTCAATTACCGGTATATCCATTTCCACACCCAACTTCACCATTTTTTCCGTAAAAACCTCGTCATTAAAAGACGGCTTCGGGTTACCCGACGGATGATTATGTATTAAAACAATTTTTCCCGCTCCACAAGATACAGCTTCCTTAAAAACTTCTCTTGGATGCACCACAGACTTATTAATCGTTCCCATAAATATTGTCTTTGAACTAATTAAATTATTTTTCACATCCAAAAACACCGCCACCAACATTTCTTGCATTACACCTACAAACTTATACTTAAATAATTCATATATCGTCTTACTATTAATCATTTTAACAGTTTCTTTATTACTTTCTGCTAAGACTCTCTTTCCAAACTCCAAAGCCGCTAATAAAGTAAGTGCCTTAACCTCGCCAACCCCTTTAATCTTGCTTAACTTCTCCCAAGATACATTGCTAAAGTTCTTTATCCCATCAATTTCATTTAAAATCTTAGCCGATAAATCTTTAACATTACATTCCTTCGTCCCACATCTTAGCAAAATAGCCAATACTTCGTCATTGCCTAAAGCCCCAGCGCCATACCTTTTTAATCTTTCACGTGGACGAATCTCTTCATCCATCTCTTTAATCATGTAATTCATTTTGATACTCCTTCAATATTTTTTCTCTCACCACCCTTATCTTATCTGCGCTAATACTAGTATTTTTCAAAATTATTTCATAATCATCTAACTTAGTTATAAATTCCTTACTTGGATTAATAATTTTTAAGTAATAATTTATATTATTATTTTTATAGTACTCTTCTCTTGAATTTAATAACTCTTTGTCTTTAATAATATCAATATATACCCTGTAATAATCATTATCTAAAACAACAATACCTTCCATCTTATTAGCAACATCTTTAGCATTATCGATATTTTTATATACTCCAACTTGTACCGCATAAATAGACTTTACCGAAGTTGCTAAAGCCTCAATGTTTGTATCAAATTTTTTAAAGAAAAATAGTCCTAACCCAAAACCAACTAGAATAGCTCCTAGTATCGTTAGTAATGTTTTCTTCATAATTATCACCAACATTAAAGTACTACATAATTACAAAATAATTTGTCGAATAAAGTACCCCTCTAATAATATATATTACCGGTATACCCCTGATTTTCTTTTTTTTCTGCAAAATTTCTTTAAAAAAGTTAAAAAAAACAGAATTTTGTTCTAAAATTCCATTTTATAAATAAGATTCAATAATTTTATATACTTCATCTTTACCTTTTCTAGTTACAGAAGAAAAATATACAATATTATCATCTGGTGCTAAATTAAACGCATCATTTAAAGTTTTTTCTATCTTTGCTCTCTTACTAGTAGCGACTTTATCATATTTAGTTGCTACTATCGTTACTGGTTTATTATAATATTTTAAGAAATTATACATTAAAACATCATCTTCCATTGGTTTATGACGATAATCAACTAATAAGAAAACTCTCTTTAAATCACTACGATTCATTAAGTATTCTTCAATCATAAGCCCAAATTTCTTTTGCGTCATTTTATCTACTGAAGCATAACCATATCCCGGAACATCTACTAAGTAAAACAAATCATTAACATTATAAAAGTTTAATGTTTGAGTTTTACCTGGGGTTGCCGAAGTTCTAGCATAGTTTTTTCTATTTATTAAGCAATTTATAAAGCTACTTTTTCCAACATTACTACGTCCGACTAATAAGAACTCACCTAAAGAATCATTAGGGTATTGGCTTTCTCTAACTGCCATATGACTTAAATTAACTGATGTTACTTTCATTTTTGCACCTCGTTTGTGTAAAATAATTATAGCATTATCTTATAATTATTGCAAATTTTTACTTTCTAAGACGGAGTACAAATTTATCGGAATTAAAAAAAGAAAGAACTCATGGTATAATAA